>Ga0208971_1000716_pt1 | contig 22274 bp, 19 predicted proteins | sample AOAMet1_18_M0_10_2_FD_188229 | JGI IMG/M metagenome (GOLD analysis project Ga0208971, IMG submission 188229) | Ammonia-oxidizing marine microbial communities from Monterey Bay, California, USA - CAN11_18_M0_10 (SPAdes) | ecosystem: Environmental > Aquatic > Marine > Intertidal zone | place... | reverse complement strand
TTTCTTGCTTTGATATTTAATAATCCAATATCAACTAGCAAGTACCCACACGCATTGCTTGATTAAATTTTTAAAGAACGATTCGCTCATCAGAGCGGGAGGCGTATTCTATAGATCGCCAACCTTTTGTCAACATAAGAATGAAGTATTTCTCGCTAACTTCACCCTCTGAAAACGGGTCTTTCTTTTGCTTCTCAACATTGCTGTTGGGAGCGCGCATTCTAGCGTCAGCGCTGAGCATGTCAACAGTTGAAGGCAAATAAATTGGAGAGATTTGGCTTTAGTTTTTTTGCCACCGTTGTGAGGGCTTATATGGGTGAATAAACAGCCCTTTTCAACTGCCAGAAACAGGTCATATAGCACAGATCGAAACGACCCTAGAGAGCTCTAGAGACAATCAGAGCACCTCTGGACTGCTTGCCTATACATCTCGGAGATCTCTTATAATGGTTCGAGATGTGGATGCTTGCGGCTCTCTAGATAGCCCATGAGTGATGCCTCTCCTATGCCTTAGAGAACCATAACACCAAGATTGGATTGGCGACTAAGGGCAGTAAAGGCGCCGTGATAATTTAGAAATACGTTAACTGAGCAATGACTGAGGATAGTATTTAGGACAAAAAGATCCCCGGCTGCCAAGGCAATCATGGATTTTTAAACGCTTTTGAAGATTAGGCTTCTGGAGCGGCTTCTTCAGCAGCTGCTGCAGGTGTATTACCCTCATTTGACTGGGCTTCTTTGATGAACAGCGTAACGCGACCACGGTTGTCAATCTCCAATACCTTAACGTGAACATCCTGACCTTCGCTGAGGTAGTCAGTTACTTTGGCAACAGGCTCTTGAGCGATCTGGTAAATATGAACCAGGCCATCAGTGCCAGGTATAAAGTTAACGAATGCACCGAACTCTCCGATTCGAACAACCTTACCGTTATAAATAGTAACTGGCTCTGGGTCCGCAACGGTGGCAGCAATTGCAGTATTCAGACCAGCAGTGTCTCCAGAGTAAACTTTAACCGCTCCCGCGAACAATGCTCTTCTTGAGCTTCTTGAACGAGTCTTTCTGTCTCCTGCAGTGGGGCCGTCTCCAGCAATAGGCTGAGCATTGGCAGTGTCGCGCAGAGCGTTAATCTTAACCAGACGTGCTTATCAACTGTCTGGTTAGCGGCGTCTAAATCGGCACTAACCAGATCGTTAAGCGCATTTTCAAGCTAAACATTTTCAACTTCTGCAACCCAATCCCAACGTAGCTTGCCAGCTTCAGCGGCAAGCTCAGTAGTAAAATTTTTTTGCGCTGTGTTATGAATAGCTGCTACAGCAATCTAAATTGTCTTTAAGGAAGTTAAGGCCTGTACCAAATAGGCGATGAATAGGCTCGCTCCTGGGTTATCATTGTCACCTCTTTAGGAATATCTTTTATGCCAAAGAACTTAGCATCGTAAGCGGTCCAACGAGGCGTTGGGATTTGCAAAACACGCAGATAGTAAAACGCCAATTCATCTTTATCAAAATCGGGGTCTTGCCAAACAATTGCTAACTCTGGATCACCAATACTATTGGTGTAACTAGCATCCTTTACATCAACGGTTGAGCCAACGGGTTTTATCTCGCCATTTTGTCTAACTGTATGATTATCCGACAAGGCAACATGATGAATTTTCTCGTGTAGCTCACCATCTTTGTCACGCCAGCCTTTAATCACCTGCACTCGATCAAGGTTGGCGCCATCGGGGTCTTTTATTGCACGAATCAAAAAACGGGGAGATTTATTTATCGGCGCGTTAGTCAAGTCCCCACCCATAGGAACACCTTTGCTGTAACCCAACCGGGCAAAGTCAGGTTTAAGCGCATCATCCATATCATATTCCCATCCCCCAAAAAAGCGCACTATTATTCTTGGCCCTGTCGTCGCATTGACTTCTTTACGTTTCATCGCCGCAAATAAGGCTTCTCGTGTATTCTCTTTAGCCCATACTCCAGCATAACCAGAGGCAGCTACTTCCCAACTCATAACATTAGAGCCCCGCCACAATACCTTGAGTAAACGCTCAGCGTCAGGCTCATCTGAAGAGAACTTTCCCCAAAAGTTATCATCATCAGCCGTTGCCAGAGAAGTATGCGAATCCGTACTACCAATCAAACCAAATTTAAACGGATTAACTCCCAGCGTAGCCTGTTGCCCCAAACCCAGTTTCAATGCCGAACGTGCATATGAAGATTTTTTCCGCGCTATCCAATCACTTTTTTTAGCACCAACCCCTAAAGACACATCACCATCCCCCCATATTTCGTAGTCGGCAAATTCATCATTTGGCGAAAGAGCAGGATGGCTTTCCCCATCCCCTTTAACCTGTGTAACCTCAAAAAGCGGCTCCCAACGACTGCGGGTACTTGCATAGGCTTGAGTGATCGGACGATCTTCCAAGTCGCCAAGGGAAAACATCTCCCCATTACTGCTATTGGCATTATGGGGAATTGCCAACACATCACCACCGGTTTTATTTTGATAATCTTCAAACCATCGCCATAGATCTTCGGGGTCATAACCATCAAAGACAGAGAAAGGCACTATTTGATTCGCCTTGTCGGCACTATCTTTGAATATCACAACACGGTGCAAATTACCTTGACTATCACCAGCACCTCCAGATGACCACTCATAGCCGATAAAAGCTGTAAAGTTCCCTGGATCGCTGTGCCTGTCAGCGCTGGCGGTTACCTGCTGCCACACAGAATGCAGATAGTCATTGTTGATAGCCTCGTTTCTTTTCCATATCCATAACTTTAAATCGTCAACAACCTCATGAATAATCACAGATTTCGTATTATGTTCGGTTTTGATAGGGATATTTTTGTATTGCGCATAAAGTCTTCTGCCCGCGGCTGTTTCCAAAAGAGCAGGATTGGCTTTTTCAAGGCCGATCATAACCCCCATATTAAAGGCATGATCAGCAGCCACAAGAAAATCCAACGGCCTGCGTAATTGAACCTGCATGCCGTTGTATGCAGTAATACTGTCACCTTTTGCAAAGCGATAGGCCTCATCTAACCCCAGCACTCTGTTACCACGCGAAAAGGCATCGAGAGAGAGATTGGTATGCAAGTGCGTATCACCCCAATAGACATTAGTCGGGTAGGATTGCCCGATATAAGGCGAGTAGTTTTCTGTTGCTAAAACCAACGAACTAAACAGTGTTAAGACAATGGTTATTTTTCTCATCAGTAAATTCATTTCTACTCCGCCTAACTGGCTCAATATGTGCAAAGGAAGCAAGGATCGTTAATCCAAAGCTACTATCCGAGCTATTACTCACAAAGATAGACACAGACCAATCATCTTTCCACACGGAATCGCAGAGATCATGAGCAGGAATCCCCTCTAAAAGGTAAAAATAGGATTGCAAATCCTTCATGCTGAGAGATAACAACAGAAGCCCTGTCCTAACATTTACCTAAATGCCACTTTAAGCTTCAGCATCCATTGAAGCATTGATTCATACATCAACGCTTGATGAACAGCCTAATCATCAATACGCTGATCTAAACAAAACCATTCTTGAGGTGGCCTTCGCGCTGGCGCCATGACCGATGCTTCGATAGGCTCATAAATGTGCGTCAGTATCTTCTTTACCGATTGAGCCTCGGTCATAAAATCCAATATCCGCATTGCCCCAAGCTCAGTAATGACTGAACAGTTGCCGGAGGATCGACAAAGTTGAAAACAAAAAAAATCCCCGACTGCCGAAGCAACCGGGGATCTTATTAACGCTTTTGAAGATTAGGCTTCTGGAGCGGCTTCTTCAGTAGCGGCTGCAGGCGCTTCAGGTGTAGTACCCTCATCGGACTGAGCTTCTTTGATGGACAGCTTAACGCGACCACGGTTGTCAATCTCCAATACCTTAACGCGAACATCCTGACCTTCGCTGAGGTAGTCAGTTACTTTGGCAACACGCTCTTGAGCGATCTGGGAAATATGAACCAGGCCATCAGTGCCAGGCATAAAGTTAACGAATGCACCGAACTCTACGATTCGAACAACCTTACCGTCATAGATAGTACCTGGCTCTGGATCAGCAACGATGGCAGCAATGGCTTCCATTGCAGCATTCAGACCAGCAGTGTCTTCAGAGTAAACCTTAACCGCACCATCATCAGTAATATCGATAGTTGAGTTGTGCTCTTCGCAGAGGCCACGGATAGTCGCGCCGCCTTTACCAATCACATCGCGGATCTTGTCGGAATCGATCTGCATAACACCCATGCGCGGTGCAGTATCAGCAACTTCATCACGACCACTAGAGATAACCTTGTTCATCTCGTCAAGGATATGCAAACGTGCCTGCATGGCCTGCTCAAGTGCAATTTCCATAATCTCTTCGGTGATGCCTTCAATTTTGATATCCATCTGCAGTGCAGTGATACCAGCAGCTGTACCAGCTACTTTAAAGTCCATATCGCCAAGGTGATCTTCATCCCCAAGAATATCGGTCAGTACTGCATAGCCCGAGTCTTCTTTAACCAGACCCATAGCGATACCAGCAACAGGTGCCTTCAGAGGAACACCCGCATCCATCAGCGCCAGGCTTGAACCACAAACCGATGCCATAGAGCTTGAACCGTTAGATTCAGTGATCTCTGATACAACGCGCATGGCATACGGGAACTCTTCAGGAGAAGGTAGAACCGCATTGATACCACGACGGGCTAAACGACCATGACCTACTTCGCGTCGGCTAGTGAAACCAATACGACCGGCTTCGCCCACTGAGTAGGGAGGGAAGTTGTAGTGCAACATAAATGGATCATCACGACGGCCTTCAAGGGCGTCGATCATCTGTGCATCACGAGTAGAACCCAGGGTGGCAGCAACAATTGCCTGAGTCTCGCCACGGGTAAACAGTGAAGAACCGTGTACCTTAGGCAAGATGCCAACTTCAACGCCAATACCGCGAACAGTAGTAGTGTCACGACCATCGATACGCGGCTCGCCACGGATGATGCGACCGCGAACAATGCTTTTCTCGAGCTTCTTGAACGAATCTTTAATGTCTTCTGCAGTGGGGCCATCTTCAGCAATAAGCTGAGCGTTGGCAGTGTCGCGCAGAGCGTTAATCTTAACCACACGGGCCTGCTTATCAACTGTCTGGTAAGCGGCATCTAGATCGGCACCAACCAGATCGTTAAGCGCATTTTTGAGGTCAGCATTTTCAACTTCTGCAACCCAATCCCAACGTGGCTTGCCAGCTTCAGCGGCAAGTTCAGCGATAACACTGATAACAGTTTGCATTTCTTGGTGAGCAAAAAGTACGCCGCCCAACATAATGTCTTCTGACAGCTCACTGGCTTCAGATTCAACCATCAATACTGCATCTTTAGTACCAGCAACAACCATATCCAGCGCTGAGTCAGCCAATTCGCTGTAAGTTGGGTTGAGCAGGTAGCCTTGCTCGTCAGTGTAACCAACGCGCGCGCCACCAACAGGACCGTTAAACGGGATCCCAGAGATAGACAGTGCAGCAGAGGTACCGATCATGGCAGCAATATCCGGATCGATGTTTTTCTCAGCGGACATAACAGTACAGACAACCTGTACTTCATTTTTAAAGCCATTGGGGAAAAGTGGACGGATCGGACGGTCAATCAAACGAGAGGTCAGAGTCTCTTTCTCATTTGGACGGCCTTCACGCTTGAAGAAACCACCGGGGATTTTACCCGCGGCATAGGCTTTCTCAATGTAGTGAACACCCAACGGGAAGAAGTCCATACCGGGCTTAGCTTCACGTGCGCCAACAACTGTACAGAGTACAGATGTGTCGTCGATTGAACATAATACTGCGCCGGTTGCCTGACGCGCGATACGGCCAGTTTCCAGAGTGACGGTGTGATTACCGTATTGAAACTTTTTAATTAAAGGAGTCATATTTTACCTTGGTATTTTTACCATTTAGCGTCTTTGCACTGAGCCTTTTTACGCTGCTCGGGTTACTGATAAATACCTCTTAACATCTCGGGGATATGCATCAGTAACTCGATCAACGAATCTGTGGTCAGAGCTCCAACGGTTTAGTTAGCTGTTCGTCAAGACGCCCACCTGAAACTGAACAGCCCAGATAGACAAATGCGGTCCCTTTTGGGGACCGCACCGAGAACAGTTATCGACGTAGACCAAGCTTCTTGATCAGCTGGCTGTAACGTTCAATATTTTTGCCCTTCAGATAGTCGAGCAATTTACGACGTTGATTAACCATGCGAATCAGACCACGACGTGAATGGTGATCTTTTTTGTGATCGCCAAAGTGGCCCTGCAACTTGTTGATGTTTACGGTTAGCAATGCGACCTGAACTTCAGGGGAACCTGTGTCATTTTCACAAGTTGCATGCTCGGATACGATTGCTGCTTTTTCTTCTGCACTCAGTGCCATGTTACTTACTCCAATATGCGAATTAAAAAAATTCAGGATGCCCGCGCATATTTACAGACAACCTAACTTAGGATTTATTTAGGCAGTTATGTCTCAACTACCAGTCTTTTCGGAGCTATTCGACCATCTTCGGTGACCGTGGCCACACCCAAAAATGCTCCGCCCTCGCGAAAGACGCGCACTATATCGCCTTCTTGTCCATTGCGAAAGGCCTCGCCCGACATTACTTCTTGACCCAGCTGAAAGTAGCTGGCGACAGTTTCACTCAATTCCACTGCCATCCGGTCGGCAACGGCGATATCCATCGGCTTTAAAAGATGGTCTAACTGCTCTGGCTCGGAGTTCTCACGCAGCTCTTCGAGTGCCGACAGAGTAAGGGTTTCAGCTTCGTGGAACGGCCCCGCGAGAGTACGATGCAAGGCGCTGACATGCGCGCCACAACCGAGCATCTGACCCAGATCATCGGCTAGAGACCTTATATAAGTGCCTTTACTGCAGCGCACCTCAACATCCAGCTCGGCGATAACACCGGGTCTAAAGTCTAAAATTTTGTAGTCGTAAATAGTAATACTGCGCGCTGCGCGCTCTACTTCTATTCCTTGGCGAGCCAGCTTATACAGCGGCTGACCATTGTGCTTGAGCGCCGAGTACATGGAGGGAACCTGCTCTATATCACCCCTAAAGGTCTCAACCGCCTGCTCAACTTGCTCAAGGGTGATATGAGACGCATCAATGCGTGATACTTCGCCGCCATCAACATCGCCGCTCTCGGTACGAAGACCCAAACTAAAGGTACTGCGATAGCCTTTTTCAGCATCGAGTAAGAACTGGCTGAATTTAGTCGCTTCACCGAGACAGATTGGCAGTACGCCAGTGGCCAGTGGATCGAGACTGCCGGTATGCCCCGCTTTATTGGCATCAAACAGTCGCCGAACACGCTGCAGCGCATGATTAGAAGATAATCCAAAAGGTTTATCGAGCAAGAAAAGACCATTCACCGAACGGCCGCGGGTGCGCTTGCGAGCCAAACTTAGGCTTCCTCGCTATCCGGCCGCGCGTCTTGCTGATCGGTGATTGCTGAGTCCCCATCATCTGCCGGCATCTCTTTAGATACCGCTAGATCAATCAGCGCCGAGAGGTGCTGACCGCGACGGCCAGTCTCATCATAGATAAAGTTTAGCTTTGGAACGATTCGCAGCTGAATGCTGGCGCCTAGCAACTTACGCAGGTAGCCGGATGCCCCGTTAAGGGCAGCCATAGCTTCATCGATTTGCTGCTGTTCCCGATCACCGACAAAGTTAACGAACACTTTTCCGTAGGCTAGATCGCGACTAATTTGCACTTCAGTAACATTGACCATGCCAACGCGGGGATCGCGAACTTCGCTGCGTATCAGTGTGGCCAACTCCTGTTGAACAGAGTCTGATACGCGTTCTGCGCGAGTAAATTCTCTTGGCATGTCAGTCCGGGCTTATAGTGAGCGCTGTACCTGAGTGACGTCAAAGACCTCAATCAGATCGCCAGGCTTCACATCGTTATAGTTTTTCACACCGATACCACATTCCATACCGCTGCGAACTTCTTGAGCATCATCTTTAAAGCGACGCAGAGATTCCAGCTCGCCTTCATAGATAACAATGTCGTCGCGGAGAACACGGATTGGTTTGCTGCGGAACACTGTGCCTTCGATAACCATACAGCCGGCAATCGCACCAAACTTAGGTGAACGGAAGACATCGCGAACTTCGGCGATACCAACGATATCTTCACGGGTCTCTGGAGCCAACATGCCTGACAGAGCCGACTTAACCTCGTCGAGAAGGTTGTAGATCACGCTGTAGTAGCGCACTTCAATGTTCTCTTTCTCACCCAGGGCGCGAGCTGCACCGCCAGCACGAACATTAAAGCCAAGGATAATTGCGCCAGTTGTGAGAGCTAGGTTCATATCTGATTCAGTGATACCACCAACGCCAGAGGCAACAATATCCACCGCAACTTCGCTGGTGGCGAAATCATGCAGGGCAGAGTTAATCGCTTCCAGTGAACCGCGCACATCGGTTTTAACAATCAGATTGAGCTTGCTCACTTGATCGGCACCCATGTCGGTAAACATGTTTTCTAGCTTGGCAGCCTGCTGGCGAGACATACGCTCTTGGCGAGCCTTGGTCTGACGAGTTTCAGCAATTTCTTTAGCCTTGCGCTCATCGGCAACAACGAAGAATTCATCACCCGCTTTTGGCGCTTCATCGAGGCCCAGTATTTCTACTGGAATCGAGGGACCTGCTTCGAGGGCTGGCTTCTTAGCTTCATCGGTCATGGCGCGAATCTTACCTACGCTCTCGCCGGCTAGCATAAAGTCGCCTTTGCGCAGAGTACCCTGCTGAACCAACGCTGTAGCGATAACACCACGGCCTTTGTCTACTCGCGCTTCAACAATCACACCACGAGCTGGAACATCAACTGGAGCGGTTAGCTCGAGTAGTTCAGATTGCAGCAGCACAGCTTCTAACAACTGATCAATGCCATCGCCCGTGTGAGCAGAGACTTTAATAAACTGCGTATCACCGCCCCACTCTTCAGGGATAACATCTTTGGCGGCTAATTCATTGGTTACGCGCTCGGGGTCGGCACCGTCTTTGTCCATCTTGTTGATGGCAATAACAATGGGAACACCAGCAGCTTTTGCATGCTGAATCGCTTCTTCAGTCTGTGGCATAACACCATCATCGGCGGCAACAACCAAGATCACTACGTCTGTAGCCTGAGCTCCACGAGCACGCATGGCAGTAAAAGCGGCGTGTCCCGGAGTATCTAGGAAGGTCACCATACCTTTGGGTGTATCTACGTGATAAGCACCGATATGCTGGGTAATACCGCCGGCTTCACCGGAGGCAACGCGAGACTTTCGAATCTGATCAAGCAACGAGGTTTTACCGTGGTCAACGTGACCCATAACAGTAACGATCGGCGCTCTCGGCTCCTCCGTACCTTCGTTTTTAATCTCAGCGAACTGTTTAGCCAGCTCATCTTCAACGCTTTCAAATTGCTCGACAACTGGCTGATGACCCATCTCTTCAACCACCAGGAAGGCAGTCTCTTGGTCAATCGTTTCATTGATAGAGGCCATAACGCCCATCTTCATCAGCTGTCTTACCACTGGACCTGTCTTGCTCAACATTCTCTGAGCCAGATCACCAACGGTGATTTCGTCTGGAATAGCGACTTCTAATATTTTCTTTTCAGTTGGCTTCTGGAAGGTGTGTTTGTTATCAACCTTCAAGCCCGCTGGGGTGCTAGAGCGCAGTCGCGGAGACTTGCGTCGCGAGTCCTCGACATCGGCCATTGCCAGACGGCCTTTCTTCTTGCCGCCTTTACCGGCTGGCTTCTTGGCTTTCTTGCCAACTTTATCATCGTCATCAGTAGGCGCTGCCTTGCCGAAACGACGAGTTTTATCATGCACAGGCTCACCTGATGCAGCTGGTTTAGCTGCCGGAGCTGGCTTGCTCGCCTTCTTCGCTTCCGCTGCCTTAGCTGCAGCAGCTTGGGCGGCAAGACGCGCGGCTTCTTCAGCTTTAAAGCGAGCCTCTTCTTCAACTTTTGCCTGGGCTTCTGCCGCGGCTTTACGACGGGCGCCAATGGCGGCCAGACGCTGTAACTCAGGGTCAGCATAAACTTTTGGTGCTTCTGCGACTGGCTCTGGAGTAGGTTCTGGAGTCGGCTCTGGAATTACTTCTGCAACCGGCTCTGGAGCTACTTCTTCAATAACTTCCGGCTCTGGCGTAACAACAGGCTCTGGCGCCGCAACAACTGCAGCTTCTTCAACTGAGACCTGTTCTTGAGCTTCGGCATCAACCTGAGCCTGAATCTCTTCATCGCTGCGCTTGATATAAGTACGCTTTTTACGCACTTCAATATTAACTGTTTTCCGATTACCTGATTTCAAGGTACTCAGAGTCTTGCGCTGCAAGACAATTTTCTTTGGCTCACGAGCGCTTTCGCCATGCAGACCCTTTAGATAGGCCAGCAGCGTTTGTTTCTCGTCGTCAGATACCGAGGCACCCTCAGAGGTATGCGACAATCCTGCCTCTTTCATTTGCATAAGCAAACGTTCGACAGATGCGCCTACGGTTTTTGCCAGTTCACTTACTGTAACTTCAGCCATCGGTTGTCCTCTATTACACCCCGATTAATTATTCACCTTGGTCTGCAAACCAAGGAGCCCGTGCAGTCATAATTAATGCTGCTGCGGTCTCTTCATCCATTCCATCTACTTCCATGAGATCGTCTACAGCCTGTTCGGCCAGATCTTCCATGGTGACAATACCTTTGCCTGCTAAGGTATTAGCTAACGCATCGTTGATACCGTCCATTGTCAGCAGGTCTTCCGCTGGCTGGACATTGGCCAATTGCTCTTCGCTTGCCAGAGCCATAGTCAACAGGGCATCTTTGGCGCGAGCGCGCAATTCGGTAGCGATACCTTCATCAAAGCCTTCGATATCGATCATCTCTTCGAGGGGCACATAAGCCACCTCTTCAAGACTGGTGAAACCTTCTTCAACCAAAACGATAGCCACATCTTCATCAATATCCAGCGCTGTCATCAGATTCTCAACAACGTTTAAAGACTCTTCCTGCTGTTTCTCTTGTGCCTGATCCATAGTCATCACGTTGATAGTCCAGCCAGTCAACTCAGATGCCAGACGAACATTTTGACCGCCCTTACCAATGGCCTGAGCGAGATTCTCTTCGCTTACGGCAACATCCATAGAGTGGCTGTCTTCATCCACAACAATTGACTCAACTTCCGCTGGCGCCATTGCATTGATCACCAACTGGGCAGGGTTGTCGTCCCAGAGGATAATATCAATGCGCTCATCATCGAGATCATTGGATACCGCCTGAACTCGCGCACCGCGCATGCCAACGCAGGCTCCGACTGGATCAATACGGGCATCTTTGCTTTTTACTGCAATCTTAGCGCGTTGACCGGGATCACGGGCAGCGCCTTTAATTTCAATAATACCTTCAGAAATTTCCGGTACTTCGATCTGAAATAATTGCACAAGCATTTCTGATGCAGCCCGTGACACCAACAACTGTGGTCCGCGGGTATCATCTCGAATGCTGGTCAAAATAACTCTGGTGCGATCATTGATGCGGAAAATTTCACGGCCGACCAGCTCTTCGCGAGGCAACAAGCCTTCAGCATTGTCGCCAAAGTCGACAATAATATGATCGCGAGTTACTTTCTTAACAGTACCGTTCAACATCTCGCCGATACGGTTAACAAAGCGGCTGATAATCAACTCGCGCTCTGCTTCGCGCACTTTCTGAACAATCACCTGCTTGGCGGTCTGTGCAGCAATACGTCCAAAAGCGATATTCTCTACAGCTTCTTCAAAAGTGTCACCAACGGCTAGGGTCGGATCTTTTTCGTGAGCTTCTTCGGTGGTGAACTGAGTACCCAGCTCTGCCATAACATCATCGGCCACAACATCCCACCAGCGGAAGGAGTCGTAGTCACCGGTTTCACGGTCGATTACAACGCGAATGTTCGCGCCTTCGTCGTAGCGCTTTTTAGTCGCTGTAGACAACGCCTGCTCAATCGCCTGAAAAATAATCTCCTGACCCACACCCTTTTCATTGGATACGGCTTCGGCGACCATTAGAATTTCTTTGCTCATTGTTCAAACCTCACTTGATCAGAATCTAGGCACCACATTGGCCTTGTCAATTCCTTCAACCGGAAACAGATACTCTGTATCTGCCACCACCAAAATAATTTCGTCTCCATCGACACCGACAAGACGACCTTTAAAATTACGTCTACCATCATAGGCAAACCGCAGTCTCAGCGAGACATCTTCACCGATGTAACGCTCGTATTGGCCGAGTTCATAGAGCGGCCTATCCATGCCGGGAGAGGACACTTCTAAAACGTACTCTCCACTTATAGCATCTTCCACATCGAGCACACTGCCTGATTGACGGCTGACCCGCTCACAGTCCTCAACGCTTATGCCCTCTTCGCGATCTATATAAATACGCAGCAGCTTGCGCTTGCCGCCGGACTGCAACTCGATACCCCAGAGTTCACAATCTAGAGCCTCGACAACCGGCTGCAATAACGCTTTTAAAGTGCTGTCGACTGCAGCCATTGGCTTCTCCTAACAAACAAAAAATGGGCCATAGGCCCATTTTTTTAACTTCTAAAGAAAAGCCCCAAAATGGGGCTCCTCGATTTGCGCCGGACCCGACGCGAATAATGGTAGTGGAACCTGTTGAGCCAATCTCGGCGCAACTCCCTATCCCACCTTGCTGGTAAAAGCATAGACGATTTCTTGCCTACCTACATCAGCTTGCTTTGTATCGGTTATTTTCAAAATCACTTTGAAAATTGGTAGCGGGAGCTGGATTTGAACCAACGACCTTCGGGTTATGAGCCCGACGAGCTACCAGACTGCTCCATCCCGCACCGACACAACGGTTTTCTTTACAACCGCCCTCCCTTGAGAGGACGCGCATTATAGGTAGACCGCCGAGCAAGGTCAATAAACTATTGAGAAACAAACCGCTTTTTATTTGCGGCTTGCTACCACTAGCTCATAGGCGGTCTGAATCTCTTGCGTGCGTTCAGTCGCAAGCTTAACCATATCCTCTGGCATGCCCTGACCAATCAACTTATCCGGGTGATTGGCACTGATCAGTTTGCGGTATGCACGTTTGATCTGGGAGTCGGACTGAGCCGAATCAACGCCCAGTGCGGTGTAGGCTGCCTGCAACTTATCGGCTGAGGCCGGCTGCCGAAAGCCACCCCCAGTGCCAGACTCTTTGAACTGGGACTGAGCCTTGACCATGGCGATAAATTTGTCGAACAGTGCCGGAGAAAACCCCAACCGCCCGGCGATTTTTCGCAGCACATCCTGCTCAGCCTGATGGAGTTCGCCATCGGCGATTGCCAGTGAGACCAGATAATCCAACAGCGCACGTTTGAGATTGTTTTGCCTGCCACAGACAGCCATAAAACGGTCCATGCTGGCATCAATGGAAAAACTGCTCTGGGTGCCACTCTTAAACAGTTCTATGGCTTTTTTACGATGTGGCGCAGTCAAGCCCATTTTGCCCATTAGGGCTTCGGCAAGGGCAATCTCGGATTCAGAGACGCGACCATCGGCTTTTGCCAGATGACCGAGCAGACCAAAGACCGTTTCAAAGAATCGCTCTTTAACCTCAGCCTGTTGCTCTGCAGACATGGGCCGCAGACCACCGAGACCTTTATCGAATTGATGGCCAATATAAACACCGATAAGCACACCCACTGGCCCGGCAACTGAGAGACCGAGAAGTCCGGCGATAATTTTTCCTGCGATCATATTTGCTGCCTTTTACTGTTGGTGAATAGCCCTTTATAAGTCGCTAGTCATAAGAAGCTAGCATTAAAAAGCTATCGGCAGGCATTGTACGGTGTTATCGCCACTCAATCGATTAATTGTCGGCCCAGCAATTAGGCGACAGCTTTTAGCTCCCCAAGCTTTATTTTCTCGCGCACCATTCTCAATAGCCCGAGCAACAGTAACAGTAGTAGTGAGCCATCTGCGGGGGCACCACTGGCTGCGACTGTGCAGCCGCCACCGGAAGAGCTTTGCACCTGGGTTGGTATAGGCACAGGCTCGGGTGCCACGCTGTCTTCGATGTTTTCGATGGCTATGCCGCTAAAGTGGGTGACGGTGCCATCGACAGCAGCGCCTATATCATTTGGACCGCCGTCCTCTGTAGACAGCTGAAGACAATTAGCACCCACAGTTAGACCATCACTATAGAGGTCGCTTCCCGGTGCTGGGCATGCGCCATCCACCGCCAAGGCAGATGAAACAGCATTGAAGGCATTAAGGGTAAAATCCTGCCAGCCGATACTGTCGCCCAGATACGTTCTCACCGATGCATTCTCAGGAATTACCGAGGATAGCGGTAATACCAGATTATAGGCTTCACCTTGCTGATCTCCAGACACCTGAAAATCAAATAGACCAGAGGGGTAAACATTGTTTGGATCGGGCTCACAGGGCGCCTCACCTAGCTGGGACTGATCAATCCAAACACCCTCTGCACCTAGGGCAAAGGCACAGTCACCAAGGCGAATAATATTGCCCATCGCGGCTTGCATAATCTGACCCTGAGCCGGCCCTGCTGGCACCAGATAGGTCTCGTCAATATTGTCCAGATAGCCGGGGATACCATCGCCGTCGGCGTCACCAAAACCTTCATTAGCGTCAGATGCACCATCCCCATCAGTGTCCGCAGCACTATCCAGATCAGGCGCCGACAACAGTCGTCGCAACAGGGTATCTGCGCTACTCGACAATATAGGCGCGCCATCATCCGATACCGTTGCCGCCAGAGGTATCAGGTCAAGGGTTAAAGCGCTCGGGTCAATTGTGAGTTCAGCGCCATCAGCGGTTACGCCAACTAAATCCAGTGTATCCGCCGCCCAATCCACAGTGTGACTGTCATCAGGATTGAGGTCGGTAAATCTTGCGTTCACAGTAATTAATCCCCCATCAGCTGTCACCAGACGGCCCTGACGGCCATCCTGAGTGACAACAAGTTCTAGCTCGGGAGCAATATTGTCCTCAACAATGGTCATCGTGCGCTGATCAACCATTCCTATCACCGCATTCTCGGGCTGATCCAGCTTAATCACTAAACTCTCATCGGGCTCGATTTCATTATCCAGCGCAATACTCAGCGCGACCGCGCCAACAGTACCCTGCTCAATAACCACCTGATTACTGGATAAGCTAAAGTCCTCTGAGGTCACTGTGCCATCGATCATTAACGGCACGATCACTGGATACTTCGGTGCCATACCACTGAGCATAACAACCACATCGTGACTACTGCCCTCGGCGACCCGAGCTGAGGGTGCCAAGCTAGCCATAGGAAGTACTTGAACCACCTGAGTTTTGTGCGTGCTGTTGCCAGCCGCATCGGTTGCTGTCCAGAGGATCTCATGCCATCCAGACTCAAGCAGCCCCTCACTGCTGACCTCAGGCTGCAGTGCACCGTCTTTGTCGTCTATAGCCTGCGCCGGACCAAAATCCACTGCAGTTAGCAGCCCAGTTGCGGCGACCTTTATGTCATCAGGAATAAATAATTGCGGCGGCAGCTCATCGCGAGCGGGGTCCGTGCCAGCGAGAAATTCATCTAGATTACTGACGCCATCGCCATCCAAATCGCCATCAGCATCAGATGGATTCGTGGGATCTAAACCATTGTCAGCTTCATAGTCGTCCGGCAGACCGTCTGAATCAGTATCGACTATCAGACCTACTGGAGGCGATTTGGCGAGGGAGACAATCTGTGCATCGAGGCTATAACCATATGCCAGAGCCGATGCACTAAAATTAATTGACGCTCCATCAAAATCATTTAGAGCAGTAAAGGGCAGCTGAGCAAGTGGCGCTGGGAAGGCGACATCTAGAGGCCAGCCATCGGTCGATAGATCAGCCCAGGCAATAAGGAAATATTTATCCGTCGCCAAGTCGTTGTCATAGTCGGCCAGATCATCTTTTAATTGATGTGCCTGCATGCCTGTACTCAATACCTGGCTCGGCTCTCCGAGCCTCAACTCATTGCTATTAAAGTGAACCCGCAAACCAATACCAGGCAGCAGTGCACTGTCGGTGGCGCTGTAGGAAATAGCCAGATCGCTGGATTGCCCAACAGCAATATCAGCGGGAAAAAACGTGGCAGTTATAAACTGGGTTTGGGCGCTGCTGGCGCTGGAAATCAAGAGCCCTAGACAGAGCGTAAGAGTGATCCGATTCAAAGTAATATCCTTTTAAGTAATCATCATTTCCGATGATGCTAAAACGTCCGTTTAATTCATATATATAGTTTAAAATTTACTGACACACCAGCATGGTTTCGTCAGTACAGTGATTTTGCTATTCTAGAAAGCAATCTTATGGTGGATCGGCAATGCGTCGTTTTTATTTTGACCCTGTATTTATAGTCTTGTTGACTATCCCAATACCATTTTGGTTGTTTCTAAAACCCGACCACTTGCCATTGGCAGCGGACCAAATCACAGCGTTAATTACTTTATCTCTGCTCTACCCTATTCTCGAAGAGCTTATATTTAGGGGTTATTTACAGCCTTGGATTAAGACCAAGTCAGACAGAAAATTCTTCAATCTATCCACAGCTAATATTCTCACAAGCGTTATTTTTTCACTCAGCCACCTGCTAAATCACTCTCCTCTATGGGCTTTATCAACACTTATTCCATCGCTTGTTTTCGGCTATAGCCTAGACCGACACAAGACCCTTCTCAGCCCAATCGCATTACACGCAAGCTACAATTTCGGATATTTTTTAACCTTTGGCATTAATTAATTTTTAATCTAGGCCGTCATTAAAACACCCGCAAAACTGAAAATATCCCATCGCGCTCATCAGAGATCGCTTCAAAAATAACTATACATAAACGCAAATACTGCTAAGTTGCAAATAAGTCTATTCATTAATGGATAAGTTTAGACGGCTAAATTAATAACAAGGAGATTCTCGTGATGTTTCAACTGTCGCGCAAAAGCAACCTAGCACTACCCATTCAGAACGGATCAGTGATCCTCACCCTTTGCATCAGCCTGCTGCTTCCGGCAACTCTCAGCTACAGCCAAGATGAAATTCAACGACCAGAGGATACAGCTCTATTAGATATTGACGCTTCGGGAGACGTTAGCGCGCTTACCGATGGATTGCTGATCCTTAGATCATTATTTGGTTTTAGCGATGACTCTCTAACCAGCAATTTAGTCGAGGGCTGTGAAAACTGTGACCCCACTACTGTTAATAATTACGTAACCCAACTGAGCACTCTAACCCTTGCTGACCTAAAAACTGTCGGTCCCCAGGGCGAGACCGGTGAAGCAGGAAGAGATGGGTAGACGGAGTCGATGGCGCAGACGGCAATGATGGCGTAGACGGGGTTGATGGCCAAGACGGGGTTGATGGCCAAGATGGTGTTGACGGTGAAAATGGAGTCGATGGCCAAGATGGTGAAGACGGTTCTGACGGGCTAAATGGTGCTGACGGCGCGGACGGAACCAATGGCCAAGATGGTGCAGATGGACTTGACGGCCAAGATGGCATTGGCGGTCTGGATGGAATAGATGGGCAAGATGGCGCTGACGGTGCAGATGGAACCAACGGCCAAGACGGTGTCGATGGGCAAGATGGAGTTGACGGAATTGATGGCCAAGACGGCGCCCCAGGTGAGCCAGGCCCAGTTGGTGCAGCCAATAGCTCCTATTCCGGCGACTGGTCCGCGTCTAGCAGCTATAGCAAAGGACAGATGGTCATACACAATCACAGCCCTTACTGGGCTATGACGCCGAACCCCACAACCGAACCCGGCGCCGAAAGCTTGGATTGCTCGGACTGGAATATAGCTCCTACCCTAAACTGGATTGGCCTTAGTGGTATGCCGCAAACAGACTGCAGCTGGGAAGGCGGCACAGACTCAAATTTTAGAGGTGCCGATAACATCAGCTTTGAAAGCTTTGGCTCAGCCAATTCGGAACAGGTAATGGTAGAGGGATCTGATAGCCCCCTAAGCCTTACCCTCGGACAAGGCGTAACACTGACAAAGCTTGAGGTGTATGTCTCAGTTAGTGGCGGTCACCAAGAACATTCCGGAACATGGATCTTCACAGTCATAGTCGATGGCACCGCTAGCGATACAACTTGCTCACTAGGCGGCCGACAAAGTGATCCCCGCGGAGGATCAGGTCTAGTACTCCACTGCAGCTCGGATATCAATCTCTATGTCGCTGCTAATTCGACTATTTCCATAGGTTCATTATGGAATGCCGATAGACATAATAACGACCAGGTTCTATCAGATATTGACTGGACTTTGAATTATTCACTGGGCGCAGGGTAAAAAAATATAAGATAGCCGATTTTCAATAGATTCATAAAAAAGCCCCGATAAACGGGGCTTTTTTTGGTCCAGTAGATTACTCATGTTTTATATCCGACCCAGGGCGAACCTTAAATAAAATAGCAAAACAACTACTTAGCTCTAATACTTTTAGCCACTCTCAAGCGGTTAAAGAACCCTCACCTCTCGTCCTGACAGATCAGCAGATCGCCAAATCACCGGCATGTTTCGCTCCACCCTAGGCCGCTGTAAAATTGAAGTAGCAGACCTGGCAAAGCTCTTACAACGAGGGCTTCAAACTCTCTATTTTAGCGCCAACATCAACTGCAGACGTTACCGTGGCATCTGATGCAATAACGCCGTTTATAAGAACATCGTCTCGAAGGCCAAAAAGATAACGTAAGATAACAAGACCATCAGTCAATGCATCAACTTGACCATTGCCATCTATATCAACAAGATCACCCAGTATGTCTATTCGAGCAGTGACTTCGTTTGGCGAGGTATAGACCCCATCAGCGGCCACAGCACCACTATTTAGCGCACTTTCGGTCAAGCCAAACATTCCCCGAAGTAAAAGCAGTCCGTCTGTTAAAGCGTCATATTGACCGTTACCATCGAGATCCAATGACCCCACTGGGATCGTTCCGGCTATATATTCATCAAGGGCGGAAATACCATCATTATCCTGATCACTGGAAGCGTCTGATGAATCATTCGGATTAAGACCATATCTAATCTCCCAAACATCGGGCATCCCATCAGAATCAGTATCGAGAGAGTCTTGCCCACCTGTGGATGAACTCAAAACGACTAGATTCGCCACCATAGGTGAGTGGCTATAACAATAATATGCTAGTGAACTACCAATGAAGTTCTCTGGGATATTAAGGGTAAGCCTATCGCCAACTTGAATTGACCCTACACCAGAAACGGCGTAATTGGTGCTGTTTGAGGTACTGCTTAAAGTGACGGAAGGATCAGCCTCACGCCAACCAGATCCGATATTAAAGGGATGACCTCCATCCGTTCGGATGAACTCATAGGTTAGCCCTTTTAACAGCTGTATCGATTCCGCCGGCCCATTTTCTGTGGACGAAAATATGTAGTAAGGAGCCGCAAATGGATTAGGGTTTAAACGAACATAGAGGGTTTCCATTTGACCGTTACCATCAGTATCACCCAATGAAGAATAGGGCTCCACAGTAAAGGTTTTTGGGTCGGTCGGCGGAGTGGTATCCGCAAAACCCAACTGCGCGAATGCGAAGATAAGTGCTATGCACAGGATCTTCGAGATTTTTTTATAAATGGTATTCATTTTTTTATCCGCGGCATAATAATTAGGGCCTATTTTTTGACTGAGGTTAGTATTTTCATTTATGACTGTCTAGATAAATCAGCTGCCAGATTTTGGCCACATCACTAGGTCGCTGCGCTCCACTTGGCGGGGGGATCATGGTTTATACGGGCTTATGGGCTCTGCGGTTTCAAACCCAAAAGCCCTAATCACTCAGCAATTCGTCAATTGATTCGGTAAAGCTTGAGAACTTTATTGATAATTTATGCGCAGCGTTTGGCGGTCAAAATCACTGATGGGTTGGATGCTTAATTAAAATAAGCTTTTGACTTTTCTATCACTAGAAGAGGTTGGCGATTGCAAACAACATTCTGTAAACGCCATATTCGATTACTATTAACATGACTGATCAAACAACCTTTACCATCTTTAAGTAATAAAAATCTCTCAGGGGAACTCATTATAAACCCGCTCGTATTATCCCCCTTCAATGAGCGCCTGAATGATTTTTCAACAACCAAAGAACTTTTTTCAGAAAAAGGATTCTTACTCAAAATTATATCATCGCGATTGAGAGCTTTCTCAAGAATAATTCTAATCTTCATCTGATCATCAGGAGTTCCGTTAGGTAGTAACGCGGGTACTGGCTCTTCATAATCTGGAATCTGACAAGAAATCGTGCCAAAGAAAATCACAATAGAAAGCCCTATCAGCTTTTTAGTAGAAGCTAGCATTACAATATATTCCCAAGTGCAGGCTTCATTATCCTTCCATTTTTACTTGAAAAATCAGGCAGACCTGAATCTAACGGCGAAAGTCGGCGCGCTTGAGACTGAGTCTCAAAACTATTAGGACAACTACCATTCTCAATATAGCTTAACGCAGTGGATATTCGCGCTTCATTACTGTCTCCCAACATATGCGAGAAATCATCGGCAACCCTACAACCAGAAATCTCTGACCCTTGCGAACTCGCGTTTTCAACAGGTGTGAACCCGTCACTATAGTCACCAAAACCGCTAGCGTTGACTCCCTTAAATTGCACAGTAAAGTAGGTTGTACCGCAATTGTCGGTTGGATAAAAACCATAGGGTTTTCCAGTTGTGGTATCACCGATTAAGATCACTTCAATTCCAACGCCACGTAATCCGTTTATTACAGCCTCACTCGCTGATGCTGTGCCTTCGCTTGCGATAATAAATACTCGACTAAGGTTCAAGGTTGGTAGTGGCTGCCCTGCAACAGCAGAATAACCAATCGCATTTGATGGAAACATTAGCGGGGACAAAAAATTCCCTGTAATTGGATCGTAAGATGGATGTTTTGAATTAAATTGCACCTCAGAAAAAACTTCACCCTCTCCAACATTGCCTGCAATCATATAACCAAGTTCAGCAGCGATTCCGAGAAGCCCACCACCGTTGTATCGCAAATCTACAATTAGATCATCGACAGCAGAATCACGCATCTCAGTCATAGCAACTATTAACTGTTGCTCAGAGGTAGCTATATGATCATTAAAGGTCATATATCCAACCATGCTGCCGTTCACTAAAAAGGTTGTTTCATTCTGGACTGGATCAGACACCACAGCTTCGCTAATTAATGTGATAAACCTCGTTTCGGAAGCGCCTAAATCTCTCACCTCGAAGACATGATCTTCCCCCGCATTCGATGGAAATAAACCCGCATTCAAAGTGCCCACATCAGAGCCATAGGCTACATCAACTCCATCGATAGAAATTATTGCTGCACCACGATTTAGATTATTGGCAGAAGCAGGCGTGTTAGACTCTGTATAGGCGACAACAAGACTCCTTGGATAATCGCTCCCACCTAAATGAAACTGAGCCCCGTAACCAACTGAAATACCCGACTCCGAGAGAAGCTCCCACTCTTCTGTGTTATAAGTAAAGTGGAATCGATCTTTCGGACTCCCAGTAGGTGAAAGCGCGGTTGTTTTCATTAGGTCAAAATACTCTCCCGTACTGTTGACAAGCTCTGGATCCACATCTGGAAGTTCACTATACCAAAGATAAGTATCATTACTAAAAGAACGAATCCAAGAATTTTCGTCGGTTATTGTCCCCTGAACATCGCTAGTCTTTCGTGGATTAGCACAGATTCCGCTTAAATTTCGCCAAGATTCATAGCTCCCCGCAACCCACGCTGAAGTAGAATCTTGGGATGAAGGTGTAGATGGAGGTAGAGACGAAGGCGTAGGTGAAGATGAAGATGACCCACCTCCGCCACCACATCCCACTAAAAAAAGAGATACCCACAGAGTAATTAACCGAGAATTTACGAGCATAAATCTAGACCAAATTATTCACCTTCGGATATATTACGGAAAAAAGAAATCAACTTCCATAAAGTCCGATTGGGGGTATGCTTAACCACGTCTACGAGCTTGGTTGCTGGGCTAATTAGGAGGAGGGCTAGGATTAGCCCTTTCATAATATCAATCACAGAGACACAAAAAAGCCCCGATAAACGGGGCTATTAGGTCGCCAGCAATTACTGCTGGACTTTGATATGGTGCCCAAGGCCGGACTCGAATAACAATTATAAGTAATTGATAAAAAACATATATATTATTTAATATT
>Ga0208971_1000714_pt1 | contig 22339 bp, 21 predicted proteins | sample AOAMet1_18_M0_10_2_FD_188229 | JGI IMG/M metagenome (GOLD analysis project Ga0208971, IMG submission 188229) | Ammonia-oxidizing marine microbial communities from Monterey Bay, California, USA - CAN11_18_M0_10 (SPAdes) | ecosystem: Environmental > Aquatic > Marine > Intertidal zone | place... | reverse complement strand
GCAATCTGATAAATGACTGCTTTAGTCCAATACCTAAAGCGTAGACATGGCGCCAAGGGGCGAGGGTATTGGACCAGGCTCCTTGAACCTATTTTTGGCATTGCTGCGACAAAGTTGGCGTTGGTTAGTTTTGCTCGGGCCGTGGTCCGTGGACCAACGGCAAGGGGTTACTGTGCCTAATCTCTGCAGCAGAGCCGCAGGACCATTGACCGGGGGGCCCCCAACCCCAGGGCCCCGCGCCTTTAGTATTAGCGTTGTAAATTCATTCGGGGGTAATTTTGTTTGGCTTTACATCTTTATTCACGCAACAATTTCAAGCTGAACCGTACCGCTGCTCTTACTGAGTGGCGCCAACCATTGAGCGCATAGATTCAGGCTGCGCCAGCAATCTGATGCGAGTTTTGATTTTTCTGGCAGCTCCGTCTATTGTTTTTAAATATGTAAGCAAGCATATAAAAATTTGCATCATGTCGTTCAAGAAAGCTCGAAAATGCGAAGCATAAAAACAATTCATGTCGTGTCTTGCCACGCCGAAGGTGAAGTTGGAGACGTCATTGTTGGAGGTGTAGCGCCACCGCCTGGTGAAACGCTTTGGGAACAACGCAACTGGATTGCAAAAGATCAAACACTACGCAATTTTGTTTTGAATGAGCCGCGAGGCGGTGTGTTCCGTCATGTTAACCTATTGGTGCCAGCCAAACATCCTGACGCTCAGATGGGTTGGATTATAATGGAGCCCGAAGACACACCACCAATGTCGGGCTCAAATTCGATATGTGTCGCCACAGTGCTGTTGGACAGTGGAATTATTCCTATGGTCGAACCCAAAACAGAGATGGTTCTTGAGGCGCCTGGTGGCCTCGTTCGCGTCCAGGCAGAGTGCCGTAACGGGAAGGCTCAGAGCATCACAGTTCAGAACTTACCTTCCTTCGTAGGTGAACTTGCTCATACATTGAACGTGCCCGGGTTTGGTGAGATCTTAGTAGATATTGCCTATGGTGGTGATAGTTTCGTTGTCGTAGATGCTGCTCTCCTTGGCTTCAACCTGGATGCTCCAGAGGCAGGTCGTTTGGCCAAACTTGGTGTGCAAATTACCAATGCTGCTAATGAGCAACTGAACTTTCACCACCCCGAAAACAGTGAATGGGATCATTTTTCGTTTTGTCTTTTTGCTGGACCATTGGAGCGTGAAGGCAATCAACTGCGTACAAAAGCTGCTGTGGCGATTCAGCCAGGAAAAATAGATCGATCGCCAACTGGAACTGCCTTGTCTGCTCGCATGGCATTGTTGCACCGATCCGGACAAATGGAGATTGGAGACTCTCTTACAGTTCAATCCATAATTGGCTCCGAGTTTCAGGGAAGGATATCGGATTTAACAAAGGTTGGTGACAGGTCCGCGATTATCCCAGAGATTACTGGTCGCGCTTGGATAACCGGCACTCACCAACACATGCTCGATCCAGATGATCCTTGGCCTGAAGGTTACCGCTTAACTGATACCTGGCCGTCTTTCGGATCAACGTCATAGGGCGTCATTCAATTAAAAGTGGCTATTGGCCACAAGCGCTTTGACCTTTGGAATATTTTGGTAAGCCATTAAGTTGGACATATAACTATAATGGCAACCGCCACTTTTAACGACAGGATGGATGCAATGTGGGAAGAACGTTTTGCGCAAGAAGGATATCTGTTTGGAACTGAACCAGTCCCGTTTCTACTCAAGCATGACAAACATTTTGCAAAGGGTCAGTCGGTTTTGTCGATTGCTGAGGGCGAAGGCCGCAATGGAGTGCACTTGGCTAAAAAGGGCCTGAGTGTAACGGGAGTCGAATTTGCCCCCTCGGCAGTTGCCAAGGCAAACAAACTGGCCACTCTGAATAAAGTTGATGTCGCCTTTGTCCAATCAGACTTGTTTGAATGGAGCTGGCCGTACAACGCCTTTGATATCACACTCGGTTTGTTTTTTCAGTTTGTTGGCCCTGTTGAACGCGATATTCTTTGGCGGAAAATGCTGGATGCAACCAGCCCTGGTGGGCTGATCGCAATCCATGGCTATACGCCTAAACAACTGAAGTTTGGAACAGGTGGTCCACCATATGTGGAAAATATGTATACAAAAGAGAGTTTTAACTCAGTCTTTCATGATTGCGATACGCTAGTCAGTGAAGAATATGAGGCTGAGCAAAAGTCTGGGTCTGCGCATGTTGGGATGTCCGCGTTGGTTGACTTCATAGCACGCAAGCCGATTTAGACAGCCCTTTTTCAAGCTCAATCGAACCGCCACTCTTACTGAATGGCGCCAATTATTGGGCGCATAGATTCAGGCTGCACCAGAAATCTGATCTAATTTCTCATTTGTTTGACAGCACCTAACAAATTCCTAGGCCCACCACTCCTCTAGGTCTAGTATACAATAGAAACTGAAACTGGCCTGAAGTAGCATAATCGCTGCGGTAAGATTAATCTGACCTGATGTGGATAATTTTTGTATTACTCCGAGCCTATTTGAATGGATTTTGAAATGGCAAATGGAAATCTTGATCGCTTGAGCCCGTTTGATTTGATGTGTAAATTGATCAGCTTTCCAACAGTAAGCTGTGAGACCAACCTGCCGCTCGTAGATTGGGTTGAGAGCTACTTGCACTTGCATGGGATATCTGCACACCGTTGGACTGATCCAGATCAACCTCATAAAGCTGCCTTATTTGCCCATGTTGGACCAGAAATCGCCGGGGCAATAGTTTTGTCAGGGCATACTGATGTTGTGCCAATCGATGGCCAGAATTGGGAAACGAATCCTTGGGAGGTCGTTGAAAAAGATGGGCGATACTATGGCCGTGGCACCTGCGATATGAAGGGTTTTGATGCCCTAGCAATTTGGGCATTGGTCGAGGCGTACTACATCGGCGTGTCTAGGCCACTACAATTGGCGCTAAGTTTTGACGAAGAAGTTGGTTGCACTGGTGCGCCGCCAATGATCGCAGCTATGCAAGGCGTAGTTCCAAAAGGTTCTGCCGTAATCGTCGGGGAACCATCCATGATGAAAGCAGTTACGGGCCATAAAGGTGGCTCTGGCTTTACAACTGAAGTAGTAGGTTATGAGGTTCATTCCTCAATTCATTATCAAGGTGTTAGTGCTATTCATGAGGGTGCAAGACTTATCCAATGGGCAACAGAGCAGAATGATATTAACCGCTCAAAAGAGCCGGAACCTTTAGCAATGATGTTTGATCCGCCCTACACAACATGGCATGTTGGCACGATTTCTGGTGGAACGGCAGATAATATCACCGCCAAAGATTGCCAGTTCAACATGGGCTATCGAGCAGTTCCAAGTGACGATACCCAAAATTTGGATCACATGTATGCTGAAAAAGTGCGGGAGGTAAAAACAGCGATGCAAGCTGTACGACCGGAAGCAGATATCATTCTGACGCCCCGTTACGCAGTCACGCCTCTGAAGCCAGAAAGTAGCGGCGAAGCCGAATTGCTTGTCCGCTCGATTACTGGTGATAATGGCGATCACTTTGTAAGCTATGGAACTGAGGCGGGACAATTTCAAGATGCAGGATATTCTGCAGTAGTGTGCGGGCCCGGTGATATTTCTCAAGCGCACCAACCAAATGAGTTTATAGAGGTTGCCCAGTTAGAGGCTGGTCACAAATTCATGCGTAACTTGTTGTCTGTCTTGAGATAATTCAATGATCTTGAATGTTTTTGTAAAGATTGCAATTTTTTATTTCCCCCACCTTTTCTGAGGAGCGCTACATGGTGAGCGCATAGATTCAGGCTGCGCCATTAATCCGATCCGAGTTCTCATTCGTCTGACAGCACCGGTGTGAGTTCTATTCTGACGCCCTCATTCAAAAACATTTTAACCGCACAAGCTGGATCCAGTTTTATTCTTACCTTAACGCTCTGGGTTTCTAAATTCGCCTCCGTCCCTACTAGTGAAATTTGTCCCGAACAGCTCTCACCACTCACGCGGATCACCTGCACAGAATTCCCTATAGTAAGACCGAACTTGTTTGCATCAACAAGGTTGTCCATAAACGCAAAGGTCTCTACGCTCTTGTCTTTTGGCTTATAAATCTGTGCCGCTAAGGCTCCTTGAGACACACAGTCACCAACTTTTGGATTAAAATTCAATAAAACTCCACTGAAGGGAGCTTGCATTGTTAATTCTCGGAGGTCGGACTGACGAGCATTCAGCTCTAAAAGCCCAATGTCCAAAGCTATTTTTGCGCGCGATTTTCCCGACAGAGCACGTTGCAATTCTTCGTGTATCCTCTCCAAGGCGAAGCTTGCCTCCATTTTTCGGCGTGCTGCCGTTTCCAAAGTTGTCTCATTCACGAGTCCTCTTTGAAACAAGAGACGCGTCCGCTCATATTCTCGTACCACAAAGTCTTGCTCTTCTTGCACGCGAATAATTTCTGCCTGGACTGCGGTAATACTGAATTCTCTATCGCCAACTTCAGCCTCTAAATCTTTAACCCGAGCTAGCGCCGTTGCTACGGCAATCTTAGCCAAACGATCGTCTAACTTAATGAGTTCTTGGTTAATAGCGGCGATGCTTGTGTTCGTCGCCTTTTTTGAAACGGACGTTATACAACCACGAACCCGGTAAGACAGTCCAGTCATGTTGTCTGCAACAACTGTTCCAGCCAAGCTGATCGTTTTGCTTCCAGCCTGGGCAAAAACCGAGGTGGCAAGCAACGAAAATATAACGCCCAGTTTTGATAAATTAAGCGTTGGCATTATTGGGATACTCCACAGTTGGGAAACACTAGCCTGCTGTTTTTGAGACGAGAGTCAAGAAATACATTTATATCTTTTCAAGCTATTGAATTAAGTTATGTGAACCTAATGGCTTGGTCAGAGTGAAACTTGTTGGGGTGGGCAGGATGATGCTCTCGCTGAGTAGCCCAATTATTGAGCGCATAAATTAGTGGGCGCACAGATTTAGGCAGAACCAGCGATCTGACGCGTGTTCTCGTTAGTTTGACAGCACCTAAAAATATCAATCTTCGATGGTGGGCAATATCATCTCAGCCAGAAGCTCACCAGATTGCGACAGCCGGTTAGTTCTATCGAAGAACTGCATTTCACACCCATATTCCATAGCAGCGGTCAGCGAACTGTTTGGTGCCCGTGTTTCGCAATGAGCGAGGACCGCTTCAAATTTTAAAAACTCTTGATGGATCGTCATGTATTGAATCTCCTATAGTACATAAGGAGAAATCTTAAAATTAGATTACTTTGACGGCTCAATATTTGAGATCCATTTGAGGTGGACATTATGCATAGACCGATAGGTCTGATGTTCATCATGTAAAAATGCGCATAAAAAACCAATTTTGATGGTTGCCACAATAGGGAAAAAGCGGGGGGCAGTTATAGCTATAGTTCTTCCTAAAGCCCCCCCCCAAAAAAACATGTCGACAAAATCGTAAGGGCAGGCCGCATCTCTAGTTGACTTGTTAGTAGACCTGGAATTGGGCGGCTAGAGATAGGGGCGGATGACCAACAGGCTGCGTTCACCCACAGTTGCTAGCCATCCAACGATCTGCGCTTGCCGCCAGACAAACGCCAACCTCCCCCGGAGAAGAAAATGGCTATTGAAGCTATTTCCGATTATTAAATGTTTTGATTGGTGGTTATTTCAAGTGGTACCGTCAGATTTAAATCGGTTGAAGCTTCTAGCTTCGTTAGCAAAAATTTATCTCAATTGAGACAGCCCTATCCTTTGGAATGACCAAACTCTCAACCTTCCCACAGCACCAATTCAGCATTACCTGTGGCCTATGTAAGCACCACACGCTTCTAGAGGTGGCAAACCTGATTGCAGTAGTTGGAGGCGACACCACAGCCCACGAGTTACGTCAGAGAGCCAGATGCCATAACTGTGGCGTGAAGGGTAACAATACGTATAAGATCGTTTACACGGGTAACTCTGATCTAGCTAAAATACATCTGTAGCTGCTCGGAATATGGAGAGGTGTCGCCGTGCAATGTCGGTATCACATGGGCTATAGCCACCTCCTATTACTGTGGCTATTGGTGTGTTGCGGTTTTTAAAATACTCTAAAACAGCACAATCCCGCTTCAAGATGCCCTCTAGCGTTAAATCTAAATTACCTAGTTGGTCACCAAAAAATACGTCTACACCAGCATCGTACAAAACAATGTCGGGCGTAAAATCTTTGGAGATGCATTTAAAAGTACTGTGCAACTTATCAAGATAGGCGGTGTCTTCCAAATGGCTATTGAGTGCTATGTCAAGGGTACCTTGACGCTTTTGGAATGGAAAGTTCTGCTCACAGTGCAAGGAACAAGTATATATGCCCGTCTTACCATTGCATATGTCAATGGTTCCATCACCTTGATGTACGTCTAAGTCTAGGATCAAGACCTTTTCGACTAAACCATGTTCTATCAAGTTCAGAGCAGTAAAAGCTAAGTCATTGAAAACACAATACCCTAATCCTTTAGAATAATGCGCATGATGGGTTCCCCCTGCGGCATGACAGGCAATGCCTTCTTCTAAAGCCTTTAGTGCTGTGGTGAAAGTGCCGTTCAAAGCCAAAAAGCTGCGTTTGACCAGTTGGTTGTCTATCGGCAGGTTGATTTGCCGTACTTCCTCCTTTGATAAAGTTCTTTGTACAACCCGTTGAACGTAATCAATGGCATGGGTTCGTAAAACATCTCGATAGCGAACTGGTGAAGAATGGTACAAATGTAACCTTTGGTAAAAATCACTCAGTTGTAGTTGGCTTACTAACTTAGAAAACTTTGTCCCATTAAAACGATGACTCTCTGGCACATTTATGTCGTAAGTATTGTTATAAATGACTGGAATTTGTATCACTGCAAAACCTGCTGTTAATTATTAGTACACAGTAAACTTTAACAGTGTTAGCCGTCACTGTCGTGAATTTTTGGCGATTATCTTGCGTGGCTCAACGCCCGGAGATCACTGAAAGGAGTTTTCGATGAAAAGTCGTATCATCATCTGGGTTGTGTTCTACGCTTGCACACTTGTGGCTGCCGGAGGGGCAATATGGTTTGTTGGAGACTTAAACGCTAACAAATGGAACGCACCGAGTATCGCGCCTCCTGCGTGGTTATTTGGGCCAGTCTGGACGACACTCTACCTACTAATTGCTACCAGTGCTTATAGACTAAGCTACCGAAAGAACTGTGACTTAAAGAGTATAGCGCTGGGGTTGTGGGCTTTTCAGATGTGTCTAAACACCCTTTGGACGCCAGTGTTCTTTGGAGCTTTTGACTTGAAGGGTGCGTTTGCCATAATTGTAATATTATGGCTTACAATTACTGCGTATATCGTGACCAGCTTTCGGATTGATAGGGTATCAAGCTACTTGTTTTTGCCTTATTGGGCGTGGGTTAGCTTCGCCACAGCATTGAACTATGCATATATTCTCGTAAACTAATGATAACACCTTAGTATAACCTAGCCTCACTAGGTCTCGCCTAAGTGCATCTATCTGAGACATTTTTAGTGAAATATTTTGAACGAAATCCTCGTCCCATTGAATAACAATAGTTAACAACCCCAATGCTGTGATCGTCGTTCCTACTAGGGCATAGAGCCAGTGATATGACTTGCTAGCTTACGAAGCATTGTCGGGGGTTTAGCACATGTACATCTCCGTGGTGGTTAATTTCCATTGGGGGTAGTGTGTGCTTTTATTATGCAGGGAACACGATGTCCGAAATAGCAAACATTTTCCATTCACCGCTCACTTTTTTGTAAGCATAGAAACCCGTGGCTTCTTAAATTAACGAACCATCTTTGCGCAGCCTTCGAGTATTTCGCATTAAACGATGGGCTTTGTTCTCGCCTACAGCCACAACGTCGATCTCAAATGAATCGCTTCTATCCCAGCCCTTAGAAGCCTTCATATCTGCTGGGTTAATTGGAAACTGATCCAACATAGTTACGCTGTCGCCGCCGATGTATGCTAATGGATAACTGATACAGTCGTTACTGGCATCTAAGTCGTTAGCATTAAATGCGGCTAAGTATCTTTGGTAAGCACCAAGTAGGCTAGCACGTTCCACTTTATCCATCATCAAAACCCTTTTCTAACAAGAACATTTAAGCGTCACGTAGGTGGTTACGTCAACTGATTATCATGCTTATTCAGGCTCTACTCTATTTTAACGGTAACACTTTAGTACACTTAAAGTGTGCTACTGAATGTTACCATACAGTAGTAAGATATTTGCTGGACATCACCATTGAGTTTGTGAATTTGCTGCTTTCTCATCATATTCGTGCCGTACATTTCTACTCACACTTCAATTTCAAGCGAAACCGTGCCGCTGCTTTTGCTGAGTGGCTTCCTTACGACTGGCGTCTAAGACCCTTTAGAACGCTGGTTGTAAGAAACGTAATCGCGGCGACGCACACAATGGAAGGGCCCGCAGGCGTATCAAGTACATAGGCCGCGCGTAGACCGATAATAGTGGACAGCATTCCGATCAAACCGGCGGCGATGGCCATGCCTTCAGGTGTCCGGGATAAAGGACGTGCTGCGGCTGCTGGAATAATCAACATGGCAGCAATAAGCAGGACGCCGACCACTTTGATTGCAACCGCAACCGTAATTGCCAGTGCAATCGTTAGCACCAATTGCTCGCGTTTTGGGTTGATTCCACTCGCGTAAGCCAGATCTTCGTTCAACGTCGAGGTTAACAGGGCTGACCAGCGCCAGCCGATCAGTGCGACAACAAGTGCTGCTCCACCCCAGATGACCGAAAGGTCCCCACGTGACACCGCAAGAATGTCACCAAAGAGATAGGCCATTAGGTCAATTCGAATGCCGGAGAGAAAGGAAACCGCCACAAGTCCAAAGGCGAGCGCCGAGTGTGCGAGGACCCCCAGCAAAGTGTCCATAGCGTAGCCTTTCCCAGACAACACACTGACAACAAGCGCCATTAGCAAGGCTACGACTACCGTTCCAACAAAAATGGACATCGAAAATGCCAATGACAGTGCAACGCCAAGGATCGCCGCATGGGCGGTGGCATCCCCAAAATAAGCCATGCGCCTCCAGACCACAAAGCAGCCTAAAGGTGCTGAAGCAAAAGCCACACCAATTCCTGCAAGCGCGGCACGCACCATAAAATCGTCGAACATTACTCTGCGCCCTCGCTGTGGTTATGGCAATGATCGCCATGATCGTGGGCGTGTTCATGGCGGTAAAGTGCCAGCGCACCTCCTGTTCCCGTGCCGAACAAAGCCCTATATTCTGGTGCTGATGCCACCAATGCCGGTGCTCCTTCACAGCAAACATGCCCGTTTAGGCAAATAACACGGTCAGATGCGCTCATCACTACGTGTAATTCATGGCTGATCATAAGGACTGCGCAACCAGTGGCCTGTCGCACCGTTTCGATCTGCTGATAAAATGATGCAGAACCGCGTTGATCAAGCCCCTGTGTTGCTTCATCTAAAAGTAACAAATCAGGTTTTCCTATTAATGCCCGGGCAAGTAAGACCCTTTGGAACTGACCACCCGAAAGCTGCGAAAGTTGCTCTTTCTCCAATTCGGGTACGCCTGCTTGTGTCAGTGCATAATCAACATCTGCAACTGCCACGCCTCCTGGTAATTTTAAAAATCTTGAAACTGTGATAGGCAAAGCATCGTCAATGTGGAGCTTTTGCGGTACATAGCCGATCTTGAGGTCGCTAGCCTGGACGATACGGCCTGCTAACGGTTTGACCGCACCGATGATCGCCCTGAGCAAACTAGTTTTACCCGATCCGTTGGGACCAACAATTGTCACAATTTCATTAGGCTCGATACGCAACGAAACATCTGACAGCGCTGTCCTTGCGCCGTAGCGAACGCTAAGTCCGTCAACTTGAATAAGGCTCATGGTTCGGTCTTATTTATACAAGATGGGCAGATACCTTCAGCCTCAATGATAGTCCGCTCTATCTTAAAGCCGGTGGCGCGTGCCACCTCGCGCAACGCACTTCGTGCTGAGGCAGATAACTCTTCGGCAACGGCATCGCACAACCGACAGATCATAAATGCTGGTGTATGAGAATGGTTAGTATTGGCACATGCTATGAAGGCATTTAAGCGTTCGATTTTATGGGCTAAACCATTTGTTACAAGAAAATCCAAGGCTCGATACGCTATTGGAGGTTGCGACCCAAATCCATCTTCGCGTAGCCTGTCCAATATAGTGTAAGCGCCTAAGGCGCGATGATCTTGAAGTAAGATCTCTAGCACCTTGCGTCTCACAGGCGTAAAACGAAGACCGTCCTCTGCGCAACGCGCGTCAGCTGCAGCAAGCGCATCACTCATACATGTGCTATGATCGTGCTGCGCAAATCCCAATGGATATTTTGCCGCATTCAATTTTCTTGTCTCACTTGTCATGTTATTACATTTCGTCTAAAGGGGATGTTATGTTATATAATCACATGGAGACCTTGATGTCTAGAAAACTTTTTACTCTTTCCCTTATTGCCACTTTGATGGGGGGTACTGCATACGCAGATACGCCGCAGGTCGCAGTGGATATTGCTCCTGTGCATTCCTTGGTCGTCCGGGTCATGGATGGTGTAGGCACGCCTGATTTAATTATTCAGCCTGGTGCAAGCCCACATGAGTATAGTTTACGTCCGTCTGAGGCTGCCGCATTACAAAACTCTGATCTTGTGTTTTGGATTGGATCTGACTTGACCCCGTGGCTGACAGATACGATTGAAACGTTAGCTAAAAATGCCTCTGTCACTTCTTTATTAGACCTAGATGGAACGGTTCAATTAGATTTCAGAGAAAGTGCGTTATTCGAAGTCCATGACCATGACGATCACGATGACCATGATGATCATGAGGACCATGATGATCATGAAGACCATGACGATCACGATGACCATGAGGACCATGATGATCATGAAGACCATGACGATCACGATGACCATGATGACCATGATGATCACGATGACCATGATGATCACGATGACCATGATGATCATGATGATCACGATGACCATGATGATCATGAAGACCATGACGATCACGATGGAACGGCTGGACATGATAAGCACGATCATGGTGACCACGACCCACACGCATGGTTGTCACCAAAAAATGCAATGACTTGGCTGAACGTAATCGCAGGTCAGCTCTCTGCTGTAGATCCTGACAACGCAGGTGCTTATTTTGCAAACGCCGCAGCAGGTCGCACAGAGATTGAATCGTTGATTGGTGAAGTCACCGCAACTCTTGACGGTGTCCGTGGGGGTAGCTTTATCGTGTTTCATGACGCGTATCAGTATTTTGAAATGGATTTTAACTTTCCCGCATCTGGTGCTATTTCAGTCAGCGATGCCTCTGATCCAAGTCCGGCGCGTATCACAGAAATCCGAGACCGAATTGCCCAGCAAGGAATAGATTGCGTTCTTGCCGAACCGCAGTTCAACCCTGATCTGATTGCAACTGTTCTCGACGGCACAAATGCTCAGACGGGGATTCTTGATCCGCTTGGATCTGATTTGGAGCCGGGTTCATCTCTATACCCTGAACTGATCCGAAACTTGTCAACCGCTCTTGCAAGTTGCATGTAAGAGCATCGACTTAATAAGCGTCAGGGCTGAAAATTGAAGTGCAAGTTCTCAGTGTTACACAAGTTTTGGGTCATAATGCTGTCTGCGATGTGCCTTGGTGGCGTCACCAAGGCACATCCACATGTTTTCGTTGATGCGCGCACTGGCTTTATTTTTGGAAGCGATAAGCAGTTGGAAACGATTAAAATTTCGTGGCGTTATGATGCGTTTACAACGCTTGTTTTGTTCGAAACGTTAGAATTGGATCAGGATAAAGACGGTCAATTGAATGATGCTGACCGCGTTAAAATTTTAGAAGGTGAAACTAACTGGCCTAAAGATTATAAGGGTGACATCTACCTTGAAGTTTTAGGACATGACTATCCGCTGGGACGCCCCGAAGCCGCGGCTGTGACGCTTAATGCCAATCAAATTGAGGTCTCATTTGATCTGCCATTGTCGCAACCAGTCAGAGTTGATAGCACGCCCATATTTTTGCGTCTCTATGATCCGTTTTTTTATTTCGCTTACACGATTGTATCTGCGAAAGCTTCACCTGATCTGCCTGAAGATTGTGAAGCGCAAATTGTACTTTTTGAGCCAACGGCAGCAGAAAGCGTCATACAAGACAAGCTGGCCGCACTGGGGCGTGAAGACAGACCTGAAATAGAAAATGTTGGTCGACTCTTCTCTGATGAGGTGCAGTTGACATGTGGTTAAGGTTTGGTGTGACCGTTTTCTTTATCTTGGCGATCGCTGCCGCAGTCTGGGATATTGTTCCATGGTTTGAAATTCAACGATGGGCGGTTGGTGAACAACGCACGTTCCAGAACGTGATGGCTGGTGCGCTTAGGGGTATTCAAGCAGGTAATCCGCAGGCCGTCTGGACATTGTGCAGTGCAACAGCCGCTTATGGCTTCTTCCACGCTCTGGGACCAGGGCATGGGAAAGTCCTGATTGGCGGAGCGTCCCTTGCCAGTGGCGCAACCCTAAAACGGTTGAGCATCCTGACTTTTTTATCCAGTTTAGCACAGGCCGCGACAGCAATCTTTTTGGTCGGTGGTCTCTACTTTATTCTGCAAATAGGGTCTGCTGATTTGACTGACCTTACGGAGACCTGGCTTGCACCTGCGAGTTACGTGGCCATTGCCGCAATTGGAGCTGTGTTAATATTTCGTGGCGCACGCTGTTGGTATCAAATCAGCCATGTCAAGCAGGACACACACGGCTGTTGTGGTCACTCGCATGGCCCAAGCTTCAATGACGTGGCAACGCTGACTTCAACACGCGACGCCGTCGCATTGATCGCCAGCATCGCTATAAGACCTTGTACCGGAGCTTTGTTTGTTCTGGTGATTGCAGCCCGTTTCGATGCTTTCGCGGTCGGGTGTCTAGCAGTGGTCGCGATGGGCTTTGGGACCGCAGTTTTTAACCAGATCGTAGCGACCTCCGGCGTTGCTGCGCGGCGGTTGATCGGTCTCGGTGCCCGCGATCCCAAAGGTATGCAAGCCATCTCGGCAACGCTGCATCTGATTATAGGATTCATGATCATAGCCATCAGCGTTGGCATGCTGTTGCCCTAGTTGGACCGCAGAGTTTTACTATCAAGTCGTTGTTATGTGAAAATTTGTTAATATGAAAAAGCATGAGTAAAATGAAAAATAAATTAGATTATAACGACACTCGCTTACCTGTTACCCTACTGACAGGATTTCTTGGTGCGGGAAAAACATCACTTCTAAATGCAATTATAGCTCAGTCAACCGGACCTAAGATAGCTGTCATCGTGAATGAATTCGGAGAAGCAGGGCTTGACCATGACCTGATCGAGACCGTGGACGAAGAAGTTGTCTTGATGAAATCCGGCTGCCTGTGCTGTTCCATTCGAGGTGATCTGTCGCGCACCCTGCAAGATTTGGGTGCCCGCAAACAAGAAAGTCGTCTGACCTTTGACCGTGTGGTAATCGAGACAACTGGCCTCGCGGATCCCGCCCCCATTCTACATACGTTCTTGGTTGATCCTTATCTGGCACGGAATTTTCGCATAGATGGGGTTGTCACGGTGGTGGATGCAGCAACAGGTCCGGACACGCTTGACCGTCAATTCGAAGCCGTTTCGCAAGTCGCGATGGCAGATTTGCTTGTCCTAAGTAAGATCGATCTGGTGTCCAAGAGCATGTCAGGGGCATTCAAAATACGGCTGCAAACTCTCAATCCAACAGCAGATATTCTGCGGGCAGATCATGGTGTAGTACCAACCGCAGCCCTTTGGGATTTGAGTGGCATGCGCCCTCAGGGAACATCAGAACAGGCCATGGCATGGTTGATACCACCTGCACCTGCATTTGTTTCCAAAGATCTGTTTAATAATCTTTCAGGCCTAGCCCCGTCTTCGGTACTCACAGCCCCACTGCCCAAACACGATGCGCGGATTGGATCGGCGTCTATTGTCCTGAATGACCCAATTCCTCCTGATGCGTTTGATCGTTGGCTCGACACACTCATCAGTCTGCGCGGGCCTGACATCTTGCGCGTGAAAGGGATCGTACATCTGATCGGCATTGAGATGCCGTTCGTGTTTCACGGTGTGCAGCATATTTTTGATCCACCGGTGCCCCTTCACGACTGGCAGGGCAAAACCCGTCAATCGCGCATCGTTGTTATTGGCCGCGACATCACCCGCTCAGAGCTTGTCTATAGCTTTGAGATGTTGCGTACCCATCAAGCCGCCGAAATCGTATAAGGATCATTCCAAATGACTGGCAATCTCGGATCTACAGCACTTAAGAGACGGCGCCGCGCAACAAACCCGATGATGACATACGACACGCTGCCTCAACCCCTTCGAAGTTGGCTCGCGGAAGCTGCGCTTCCATGGTCACCGAAGTCGTGCAAACGCATTTGGGACAAGGCACGAACCAATGGCTTGAGCATCGATGACACAATCGTGGTGCTGAATAAAGTAGAGCGAAAAACTCTTTCCCAGGGCAAGCATTACGTTTTTGTGAATTGAGGCTGGCGATCGGATTTTGACCTTGGATCAAGTATTAAAAGTCACTGGCCGTCAGTGTGAGACTTAAGGAACAGGAGCTATCTCGGTGGAAATGTACCAGATAATTGCCTACAAAAAGTTCACCTTCAAAGCTTTTCCAGCTAAGATTTGTGCAAGTGCTCTTGGCTGAGGAAACCTAGTTGAGATGGGCGGACTTACTTTGTAGCGTCTTTGGGTGACAAAACAGTGTTGTCAGACAAACTTGAACACCCGTAAAGGGCATCTTAGATCATTTATCATGCGGCACAGAAATTGAACCACGCCGTGAGGGCTTTGTTAGAGTAAAGTTGCTTTAAGAGGGCAGTGCTAAGTTGTGGGGGCTTTGGATGACACAATACTCTCCATGCCGCTACTTTAAAACAAGCCCATAGATCATCCGCCTTGATGTGATGCTGATTGCCCGCTGTCGTTTGCTTTTGGGGCTACACAGGCTGGCGGTGGGGTCAGATTGGCTGTGAGGCTGTTGCAACGCCACCTTTACTCACACCTCAATTTCAAGCTGAACCGCGCCGCTGCTCTCGCTGAGTGGCGTCAATTATTGAGCGCATAGATGCAGGCTGCACCAGCAATCCGCTGCGAGTTCTCATAAACTTTGTGGCACCCTAAATCTGTTTTCGACAATACCATTTCATACGGCTACATCATTTTAAATTTTACTTAGTTTAGCCGATGTTAACTGTTACTGCTTGATAGTTGGCCGTATACGATTGTCCAAAAGTGGCAGCATGCTGCATGAAATAGTCAACTATTAAAGTTAAGGAGAGCTGCAATGGCTTATCGAATTTTGATCCTTGGTGGAGGATTTTCCGGGTTCTACGCAGCGCGTAATATTCAGAAACTAATGGGTCCAAAGAGCGAAATAGAAATTGTGAGCCGTGACAATTATTTTGTATTTCAACCTCTTTTGCCGGAAATTGCTGGAGGAGCAATTTCCGCAATCAATGCTGTATCGCCACTGCGGTTTTTGACTAAAGGTATTTCAATGCGAAAGGCCGAGATTGACAGCATAGACCCGATATTACAGCAGGTAACGGTCTTTCAGGGCGTGCAGCGTCGGCCAACGATATTAGAGTATGATCATCTTGTGATTGCACTTGGATCGGGGAGTGATTTGTCTAAGACGCCGGGATTGAGTGAACATGCTTTTACAATGAAAACTCTTAGCGATGCACAACGTTTGCGCGCACATATTATTGAACGCCTCGAACACGCGGATATCACGCGGCTGCCGGAAGTTAAAAAAGGGGCCTTGACGTTTAGTGTGATTGGAGGTGGATTCTCGGGGGTTGAAACGGTTGGTGAAATCAAGGAGTTGATTGATCGATCTTTGGTTGAATATCCTAACATTCACCCATCAGAGATACGAGTCGTTTTACTAGAGTTTTCCAAGAGAATTTTAAATGAGATGCCTGAAAGTTTGGCTAATTATGCATATGCCAATTTAGAAAAGCGTGGAATTGAAATTCAGCTGGGCGTTGGTGTGGTCAAAGCGACAGGCACTCAGCTTGTAACGAGTGAAAATGAGGTGATCGATACGCGCACAATAGTTGCAACTATAGGCAACACCCCCTCTGCTATTGTCGCAAATATGCCGCTTATTTTGCAGGATGGTCGTGTTTTGGTTGGACGTGATTTTAAAGCTAAAGGGCAAGATAATATTTGGGCTATTGGTGATTGCGCACTTATACCGCTTAATGAAAATGCATCTAAAAGAGAAGATTTTGCTCCACCCACCGCACAGTTTGCAGTTCGCGAAGCGGGCCATCTTTCTCTAAATATTAAAAATGTCATCGAGAAAAAAAATACGAAGCCTTTCAAATATAGATCAAAAGGTGCATTAGCCTCTCTAGGCGCTGGCCGTGGAATTGCAGAGGTTTTAGGTTTGAGACTTACTGGTAGGGCGGCCTGGTTACTTTGGCGGATTTATTATATTTCCTTTCTTCCAGGGACGCAGGCTCGTGTTTCTGTTTTGTGGAATTGGCTGATGGATGGTTTATCCCGACGGTCTGTTGCGCAAATCATTTCACAAAACGAGCCTGGAACGCGATACGTGTTCTATCGTGCGGGTGATCGAATTTATGAAAATGGTTCCCGCGCCGATGGGCTTTATACGATAGTTTCGGGAACAATACGCATCACAAGCACTGACGGTGAGACTGGATTGGAAGAAAGCCGTATTTTGAGGAAAGGTGAGCATTTTGGAGAGCTTATACTTTTAGGTGCAAGTCGTCGTATCGCTACAGCGGTTGCAGTCGAGGACGCGAAGGTTTTGGTTGTTACACGGCAAGAGTTTTTGAAATTAGCCGAGGGCCTACCATTTTTTAATAACTATTTTTCGGAGCATCTAAAGGCCTCAGGTCTTGGAGATAAAATAGTGTTGACGAAATGAGACTTTCTGCATGGTGCGTTGGGTTAAATCACCCCGTTCCTAGCGATTTTATGGTACTGTCAGATTAAGCTCGGTTGAAGCACTCAGGAAAGTTTATCGCGTAAGTAATTGATAAAAAACTCCCTATTTAAAACTAGCCCTGAGATCATTAGGCTTGCAATAATGCTGTTTGCTTGGTCAGGCCATTCTGGGTCGCTTATGGCGCAGCAGGGGCTAGGTGTGGGGTACGCTTGGCTGTGCGGGGCTGCCCTAACGCCACCTTTGCTCACGCTTCAATTTCAAGCGCCGCCGCTCTCGATGAGTTGTGCCGATTATTGAGTGCATAGATTTAGGCTATGCCAGCATAGTTGGCCATCGGGCTTGCGTCTCTGCGCGCGTTTGTCATGCAGGTATCAAGCTCGGCGATTTCGGCCTTGCTCATCCAAAGCCCTAATCGAGAACGCCGGCAAACCACATCTCCAGCGGTGCGGGCATATTCCTTGTCCATCAGCCAGACGATCTCGCGCTTGGTTAGCGTTGCAGCAAAACCTTTGCCCATATCCCCGATCGATTTAGCATCACCAATGATCAGCTGGGCCTCGGTGCCATAAGCCCTGAGATCATCCGCTGGGCGGTGATGCTGTACGTTCGTTTCCCGCTCTCATTCCGTAATGTGGAAGATCTTTTGCTCGAACGCGGCATTGGGGCTGGCGTCACACAAGCTGCCACTGTCGCCATATTTAACGAGAGCATACTTCTTCCTCTCTGATGCGGCGCTCCTGCCTGCTTGTACGGGCCTCTGTATCAGCCTGTAGGGAACCCTTAGATTAATAACTAAACGAATTGGGTTGGCCCGTCTTGCAGGTGGGAATCCAAGGTAGAGATTTAGTTTGTGGTTTAGTTGGTTCTTTGCCAACATATACGGACATATTGGGGGTCTATGAAATGCGAAATACTATTTTTGCGGTTTGCTTTTTTGCAATATCTGGATGTCAGTTGGATGTCACCCCAACCTTTTATATTCGTGATATGCAAGATGTAATTGACGGCGATACGCCTATCGAACTGCCATTATTCATGAGTGTTCCAACGTCCAGTATTGACGAGTGTCAATCCGAGATTAGCCAAGTACTTGGAATATTGAATACGTTTGGAATGGAAGGTGACCTGCAATCTTGCGTTCAGGACGAAGGCGGTTTTTTTGCAAAGGCTAATGTCGAATTTAAAACAAGTGTTGCTCTTCTAACGGAGAGCAGCAACCAGTCGCCAAATGGGCTGATCGGTATGTTTCTTGAACCAGTCGGTGACGGTAATTTTATAGTTTACATCGTAAAAAACGATAAATTAGACCTTGCGATGTCTTCTATAGAAAACGCTTTGGTTTTTGCCTCTCTTGATGCCGCAAGTGTGGATTTCAAGATAACGATAAGCAACGATACCCGCAATAAAGTTCTATTCAAAACGATTGATAGCTTTGTCGACGGTGTTCCTTATGATTTGAAAGAATTTGACTTAGCTCCCCGATCCGAAATCAATATTTTAAGTTCTGACGTCGCTGGGGGACTATTTTTTCGACGTGGATGGTACAAACTTGGCGAATTTTATTATTGAGACGGTACTTAACAGCCACAGTTTTACTGATGCGTTAATTCTACATTTAGATGATTTAGCAACATAAAAATGACCAAACTCTCAACCATCCCACAGCACGAACTCAGCATCACCTGTGGCCTCTGCAAGCATCATACGCTTCTGGAAGTAACAAATCTGATAGCTGTCGTGGGAGGCGATATCACAGCCCACGAGTTAGGTCAGAGAGCCAGATGCCATAACTGTGGCGTGGAAGGGTAACAACGTGTATTAGATCGTTTACACGGGTAATTCTGATGTTGCGATGGGTGGGGCTGCGGTTAGGTCAGAATGGACAATAGTTCTTTCGCAAATTCGTCTACCAAGCGTCTTTACAGCTGATTTTGTTTTTCAGTTATTTGACCTAAAGTGATATATTTCTGTATATTATGGTCTTTCGATTTCTAACACTAATCTAGATTCGAATTCACCAGCAAAGTAATTTTTTTTGAAGCGATAGCTACTAATTTTTTCACATCTTTTATAGCAGTTTCACCTTCATTGATACTAACCAGAATCTTATTTAAGAGGTCTGAAAGCTCTACACTTTGTTTATTTGATTCCATAAGCCGCAATTGGGTTTTTTCTATAATAGCTTTCAAAGAAGTATTATTCTTAAGTGTGGCTTCAAAATCTTTTATATTAAGATATACAGCAGACGCCCCCTTGGAACCTGCCTGCGCTGTAACGGACCTTTTATTATTAAAAATTGTAGACGTCTCGCCAAAAAGTTCTTTTTCACCGAGTGTATTCAACAGAAGACCATCCCTAGCATAAATATTTACTGAGCCATCAAGAATTATAAATATGCCGTTTGGGTCATTATCAATTTTATAAATAAACTCGTTGGCATGCCAAACAACTTTATTTTTAACTACATCCGCCATATGTACCCACTTTTTTGATCCAAACGCGGACTTTTCCCGGTAAGTTTTACAATATCTTTATAACTTCGTAAAAAGCTAGAAAGTAAAAGCTAACCCAAAGGGGTTACCGTGTCAAAACACGTAAATTTTGCCATAAACGCTGTATAACTTCGCTCATAAAGCATTTATCTGATGACAAAAAGAACGCTTATCAGGCTTTTCATAAAGCAAACTCTGATGCTGCGATGGATGGGGCTGGGGTTAGGTCGGATTAGCACTGTAGCTTATGCAACATGGCGGCGATAACCCCCTGCGCACCGTCCGCGGCACCGGCTATGCACTTGGGTGACAATAAATATACGTTTTTTGTCAGACGAATGAGAACTCGCATCGGATTGCTGGTGCAGCCTGAACCTATGCGCTCAATAGTTGACGCCATTCAGTAAGAGTGGCGGTTCCATTGAGCTTGAAATTGAGGCGTGCGTAGAGGTGTTCTTGCGCGCCCGCACAGCCAACATTACCCCACTCCCAGCCCCATCCATCGCAACATCAGAAATACCCGTGTAAACGATCTAATACGCGTTATTACCCTTCACGCCACAGTTATTGCATCTGGCTCTCTGGCGTACCTCATGGGCTGTACGACCTAGATGCCTTCTCGAATTATACGGTAGGCCTCAATAAATGCGCATATCTTTTGGCCACGTTTCATTTAGATGTTTCTTTTCGTAGCGTAATGATTGACATGCAGCGGCCATTTAAGACTGAATGAACCACTTAAAGAGGAGAACAGAATGTCATTTTACACGATTTCTCATTGGGAAGCTGATGAGTGGACAGATGAAATGGAAGCTATCGCTAAAGATAAATTTGGACCAATGATTATGTCCGTTGGTGCAAGTTCTGTGGATTTTGTCCAAACTGGAGACAAAACAATGTGTGTTGTAACCAAATACAAAGATGAAGCTACTGGAACGGCTGCTCTAGCAAAGATTGCTGAAATTCGTGGCCAAGCCGCATCAACTCTGCCCATCAGGATGGTTTCTGACGTAAAAGGTTCAGCATTCGCAAGTATGTAATTTAATGAGTGGGCTGAGCGATCAGCCCCTCAATCCTTAGCGCTTTTAAAGTCGCTCTAATCTCACCCTCAGCTCTTGCGCCGATCCGCTAATCGTTCGTACCTCATGGGCTGAATGTGTTACCCTAAATGTGTTGGCCGCCGTTTATTAGAACTTCAGTTCCCGTGATATAGCTGGAGGCGTCTGAACACAAAAAATGAATAGCGTCAGCAATTTCATACGGCTGACCTAATCGGCGCAAGGCGAGATGTTGAACTATTTTATCTGTTCCCTCACTTAGGATAGTAGTATCAATCTCTCCTGGGACTATGGCATTTACCCGTACTCCCATTGGCCCATAATCATGCGCCATTTCGCGCGTAAGTGCTGCTAATGCCGCTTTGGATGTTGCATAAGCAGCTCCCGCGAACGGATGCACCCGGCTGCTGGCAATTGAAGTTACATTGACGATCGCTGCTTTTGTTGCGGCTAATTCGTGCTTCAAGGCTCTGGCTAAGATCACGGGTGCAAAAAAATTAACATGAAATACCTGCCCCCAAACATGCAAGTCTGTATTGAGGGTATTCATCCGCCCCCCATCAGCTAATTTTGGTGATATACCTGCATTATTGATCAAAGCGTGCAATTTACCATTGAGCTTGGATTTGATTTCCTCTGCAGCGGCCATAGTTCGTTCTGGATCGCTGAGATCAACTTGAATGTGGTTTTCCTTCCCCCCGGGAAACGGGCATCGTTCATCGAATGCCTGTCTTGAGCATGTTAGCACGCGCCATCCATCGGCACTAAATCGTTTGACCGTAGCATGCCCTATTCCACGACTGGCTCCAGTTAGTAAAACATTTTTTTGTTCTTTATTAATGGTCAAATTGGACTCCCTAAACATTAAAAATATTTAAATTCCAGAAGGATAATAGTGTTTCTAGTTATCCTACCCATATCTGATTAGGGTGTTCAAGCTCTTTCATAGGGTCCTGCCAAAGCGAACTTTTGGGAAACGTCTATTGGCACCTTGTACCGGCCTGGAGTGATAAAGCAGACATCAATCTCTTAATTAAACGATGCATGTCATCATGCGTCCAGGCGCATACATGGACGCATGATGTCTCGGTTAGACGCTAAGGACTATTCCATCCAAACCAGTTTCGTAAAACTCAGGCTGACTGTATCATCCATCAAAATCGGCAATCTCAGTTAGACGCAGGGCGTCAGCGCGCAGTTTGGCTATGGTGGTCAGATTGACGGTATCGGCAGTAAAACTACCCCAGCTTTGTACCAATGGATCCGCTTGAGTGCCTGGTGCAATGGGATATTCAAAATTATCGGCGGCGTAGATTTCCTGTGCTTTGGGTGAGGCTAAAAACTCCATAAGCTGGATGGCTTCGTTGCGGTTAGGTGCTGCTTTGGTTAGAGCCATCCCCGAGACGTTGACATGGGTACCTGCAGCTTCGAAAGTCGGAAACTCAACCGATACACTGTTGGCCCAATCCTGCTGCTCAGGGTCAGAAAGCATTTTCCCCATATAATAGGTGTTACCTAGGGAAATATCGCATTCGCCAGCCCATATGGCTTTTACCTGTGCGCGGTCATTACCTTGCGGCTTTCGGGCTAAATTAGACTTTACAGCTTTCAACCAATCCAATGTCTTTTCTTCGCCATGATGGTGCAGATACGCTGCTGTCAATGCCAGCATGTATGCGTGTGTGCCAGAGCGAGTGCAAATGCGGTTTTTCCATCGCGGGTCTGCCAAAT
>Ga0208971_1000699_pt1 | contig 22628 bp, 13 predicted proteins | sample AOAMet1_18_M0_10_2_FD_188229 | JGI IMG/M metagenome (GOLD analysis project Ga0208971, IMG submission 188229) | Ammonia-oxidizing marine microbial communities from Monterey Bay, California, USA - CAN11_18_M0_10 (SPAdes) | ecosystem: Environmental > Aquatic > Marine > Intertidal zone | place... | reverse complement strand
ACCACGCACAAATTCGAATTGGTCGCATCCAAAGTGAAGACATTGAACACGAAGGCCCCGAGCGGTTGTTGAGCGGTTACGACGGGATTTTGGTACCCGGTGGATTTGGTGAGCGTGGAACCGAGGGGAAAGTAGAAGCGATTCGGTGGGCCCGCGAACGAAAAATTCCTTTCCTTGGAATTTGCCTGGGAATGCAGTGTGCCGCGATTGAATTTGCCCGTAACGTTGTTGGGTTAGAGGGAGCGAATTCAACAGAATTTGACAAAGACACGCCCTACCCTGTGATCTGTTTGCTTGATGAGCAAAACAATATCACTGACAAAGGCGGAACGATGAGACTTGGTGCTCAAGTTTCGACTGTAAACGACGCGACCAAGTCGCTGGAATGTTACGGTACAAAGGAGATCTCCGAACGTCATCGTCATCGTTATGAATTCAACAATGTATTTCGTAAGCAACTCGAAGCCCACGGTTTGAGGTTTGCCGCAACCAGTGAGAACGATTCACTTGTTGAAATTGTCGAAGTCGTTGATCACCCGTGGTTCGTTGCGGTTCAATTTCATCCCGAGTTTAAGTCGAAGCCAACCGCTTCCCATCCTCTTTTTTCAGGGTTTGTTCAAGCGGCTGTGCGACGGTCGAGCAACGGCGCAAAAAAAGAAGTTGAAGTCTAAACGCGTTTAAAAACATTAATTCTGAGTTAAATCAAAGGAACCATCGATGTCGGAAGAAACCGGTGCGGGTGAAGAGCCCAAGATCATTGTCGATGATGATTGGAAGTCTCAAGTCGAAAAAGAGAAAGAGGAACTAAAGGAGTCTGCTGATGAGCCAGAAGGCGAAGCGGAAGAACATGCCTTGCCTCCGGCTTCTTTCATGGTGCTGATGTCTACCTTGGCTACCCAGGCGATGGCAGCGATGGGATTGATTCCAGATCCGATGACTGGGCAACCTAGCGTTAATCTTCCAATGGCAAAGCATTTCATTGATCTTTTGGGAATGCTGCAGGAAAAAACGCAGGGTAACCTCACCGAAGAAGAAGCGAACCACCTGCGTGATGGTTTGCATCAATTGCGAATGATCTTCGTTTCATCTGAGCAGTCCGCCAGTGGAACCGAAGGTGAGACGGCGCCAAAATCATCCATTGAATTACCCTGATTCAGCTTCCGCTACCTTGCGGAAAATCGGTCCATTTCAAACGAAGCGGCGTAAAACAATCGTTTTTCGCCGTGTTCTTTGACTGTTGTGGATTGTCCGTCTTACGATTTTGATTGAATATTCCCCGCGTTTTAAGCATACTGATTGAAAATGTTGGTCGGGGCAACCGCTCGCCACGTATGCGAAAGTTCGTTGGATCCGACTTAGGGGTTAACTTTCAAATGGCTTGGGAATCAGAATGAAACGGGGTAAGCGAGTAGGTCGCTCGAAGAAAAGGTTGGCTGGTTTTTCTGATGAAAAAACTGTGGCCGAAGCAGGTGTTTATTTACCCGCATTCATTTTTGGCCTAGTGACCACGCTTCTTTTGGGTCTATTGGCACTCGGTCGATTTTCCCCTTCGATACAGCAAGAGATAGTAGCTAATCCTGCGAAAGCACCAACCGCCTCAGTCTCCAGAAAAAAGAGTGATCGATTTGGTCGCCTCGTGGAACTGAGCTCAATCAAAGATTTGACTGCGATGTTGGTCGAACTTGGGCAGGCAGGGATTCAGACGCCATCTAAATTTGAAATTGAAACAAAGTGTCGTCAAAAAATCGCGGTGGCCGATGAGTTGTTGACGAGGAATCTCACCGAGAAAAACCGGGCGTTTGCAATTGAAGCAAAAATTGGAGCGTTGTCCGTTATTTATGGACTGGGGTTTTCTAAGGACTTGAGTGGCCCCGATGCGACCGAAGATCTTAAAGTTTTCGCAAGTACTTTTCTGGTCGACTCCAACCCTCGAGTCGCGCGAGTCGCCGCGTTAGCGCAGTTCAAACAACTCTCATTCGAGCGGTTGAAACCCGGGCAAGATTCCAGCGTCGATGTCGTTTGTGAAACGATGATGGATTTGCTTAAGAAGTTTCCCGATGACCCATTGGTGGTCGCGACAATTCAACAAGTGATTAATTACTACATCGAAAAAGAAACTGACGATGCCGTGTTGATGGTAGGGCAACTCGATGAACGGACGCGAGAGCTTGATGCAGAACCGGTGAGAAAAATGCTGAATCTCCTTCAAGGGAATTTGATGATCTCGGTTTCAGGTTATCAAGAGGCTTTTAATAATCGCTGGATTAATGGTGTTGAAGGAAATGAAAATCTCGTCCGGTTATCTCAGCAATTATTGCAGGACGAACGCTGTAACTCATGGGTCATTGAAGATGTCGATCAAGTTGCTCGTTGGCTTGAACAACAAGCCTACTATGAATCTGCAGAGGCAATCTATCGGTCTCTTTCTGAAACAACTGAACTGTCAAAAGGGTCTGACGCTGAGTTGTTATCGGGGAATGCAATTCATTTTGGCCGGAATGGGCTTGCCCGGTTAAACTTGGTCAACGCGAAAATAGATTTGGATCAAGTTCAGTACAATCAGACACCTGTTGATCTATCCAGTTTGACTGGCCGAGTTGTCGTTTTGCTGTTCTGGTCAAAAGAAAATAAGGATTCTATTCAGGGGTTGCTTCAGGCTTGCGAAACCACAAAATCATGGCGCCGCCGTGGGGGTAAATTGCTGGCGATTTCGATTGATGAGAAGGTGGACAGTAAATTGCTGGCAGAGGTTGCCGCGTCGGCTGGTGTGATTTTTGGGAATGGTGACATCGAGACAAAGGGAGCCAATCAAGTCTGGGAGCAATGCCCTACGGAGGTGCTTCCTCGGGCGATGTTGATTGATCGCAACGGCGTGGTCGTGGACATCGACGTACCAATTTCCCAAATTCAAACGCAAGCGAATTTCTTAATCTCCGACGATTAGTTTGCATTGCCTGCGGGGTGCAGGGGCTCAAGTCGTGATTGCGACCGCAGTGAGTTAGACCGCAGTGAGTTAGACCTAGGCGTTCACGAATGGCTCGGCCTGTGTGGCGTCAGCAGTGCCAAATTGGTTCCCCGTAAATTCGACAAGCGCTTTCAGGAAATTGGATAGTAATTCACTTTGGTATCGCTTCGAATTCCAGCACAAGGCAATTTCTCGACGAGGTTGATCGCCACTGAGAGAGCGATACACAATTTTACGAGAACTGTCAGTCGTCGCCATTTTGGGAACCAGCGAAACGCCATAGCCGGAGGCAATCATGGTCTGGAGGGTTGCGAGTTGTTGGACGCGAGTGATTGATTTAGGGTGAAATTTTTTGCGGTGAAAAAAGCTGTCCAGTGTTGAGCTCAAGCTGTAATTCGCCGGCAACATTAGGAAGTTGCTTTGGGCTAAATCTTTTAAGTGAATTCTTGTTCTTTTGCAGAGGGGATGTTGAGCAGGAATCGCCAGTAAAATCTCTTCTTCGATGAGGGTCTCAAAAGAGAGGTAGCTGACAGATTGCTTCACCAGGGGTGAGAGGGCGAGCACGCCAACATCTAATTCGCCTTTTAAGCAGAGTTCAATTAACGAATTCGAACTGGTTTCAATTAGCGAAAAATCTGCTTTAGGGAATTGAGACGTAACGTGGTCGAGTAGTTCCGGAAAAAAATAAGGTGCAATGGTGGGTGTAGCTGAAACGCAGATTTGTCCGGATTGGCCGTCGTCGGTTATCTGCCGTTTGGCATCCTCGACAAGCTGGAGGATTTTTTGCGCGTGATTTTGAAGGACTTGGCCTGCGGGCGTCATCCGAATGGTACGACCCTGTCTTTCGAATAACGGTTGCCCAAGTTCTTTTTCAAGTTTTGCAATTTGTTGACTGAGCGCGGGTTGTGACACGGAGCAGTCTTTGGCAGCGCGCGTAAAACTCCGATGTTCGACGATTTTATTGAAATATCGGAGTTGGCCTAAGTCCATGTCGGTCGCCGTTAGATCGATAAACAAAAATTCATTATGGGGATGATTTCGGTGGGATGCAAATTCATGGCCGCCCAATTTTTAATTTTTTGAGTTCGTCGAGAGAGGCATCTCTTGCCCAGTTTTAGAGGCAGAGAAGCGAAGAATTGGATCCACGACAATCGTCATTAGGTCAAATTGTGGAGATTGCCTAAGTTGCATAAAAAAATCGCCTGCGTTATTAACGCAAGCGATTCAGGACGTCGTAGGTTGTGTGGCTTGTGATAGAGATTGATTGCCGACGAAAAGCTTCGGTTGGTCCAAATCCCTGTAAAAAACCGGTTTTCTAAAACCCTGTGTTGTTATCGATGTCGAAGACGGCTTGTTGAGGGTAGATGCTGTAGACCGTGTTGGTCAGGTAAAGTTCAACAAACTCTGACACTCGCTGGATTGGTTTTTTGGGAATTAAGACAATGTCTGAATCCCGAAGCCAAATTTCGTCCGAAGGATGAGGGCGTTTGCCGAGTAATGCGCCATTGAGATCCAACCGAGTCGCTGTAAGTCGCCAATCTTGATCGCGGCGGAAGACAACCACTTCTCTGACGTTTCCTCCTGGTTTGAATCCTCCTGCGAGTGCGATCGCCTGGATTACGGTGGTGGGACCTACCATCTCGAATCGCCCGGAGGCTGCAACTTCCCCCGCGACGTATATGTAGGTGGGTGCCCTTTGCGTCAAAATCGGTGTGACTTCGATTCCTCCTTGCCGCCCTTGGTAACGGGCATTGATTTCTCTTCCCATTTCTTCGAGTGTCAAGCCAATGGCTGGGATGCTGCCAAGTCCCGGAAGCTGAATAGTGCCATCGGGCGAGACCGTTGCAGCGCGTCCTGTGCCTCCCTGCCCTGCTCTCGCGTCGACTGAGTTAATGATGTCTTCCAGCGGAGTTTCCCCTTTGATGAGCTGGACGAGCATTCCTGGATTGATAACCCACGCCTCATACCGTTTGTCGAGTTCCTTCTGCACTTGTTCAACCGTTTTACCGGCCACTGCCACTTGGCCAATGAGAGAAAGCGAGACCATGCCATCGGAGCGAATCACAAGGCTTTCGGCATTGAGCGAGGGGTCAATGGCGGATGAAATGCGGATCGTATCTCCTACGAATAGTTGGTAGGGTTTCACCGATTTTTGACGGGTCCGCAAATAGACCAGTTCTAATTCATCATTGACGCGTAACCGATACTCTCCCATAGCAGGTCGACGGTAAGGGCCGATGTACTCTCCATACGCCATGGACTCCCATGGTACGCAGGTACTGTCCTGCCATTTTGCTTCGGCTCCATTACGGCCAGGGGTAAATTGATCGACGCCCTGAAGGGATCTTGTCGGCATGCCGTGGGCGGTTGCGGGGGCGACGAATCCGAACTGGCCATTGTTAGCGCCCGCCACGATACTGGGACTAATAACCGATCCGGAGACGTTGGTATCATAACCTTGGCAGAGCTGTATTTTTCCCGACTCGACTGTAAACGTATCAGCGATAGCGGGAGTCATTTGAGCTTGGCTCAATCCGAAGTCCGAGGTTGAACTTTGGCTAGTGACGCTCAACCATGCCGCGGCAACCGCAAAACATCCCAGCACGCTCGATTTGATTGATGTCGTGAGTCTCATGATTCACTTGTTCCTGTGTGTTCTGAAATTTTTCCGGTGGGTCAAAACGAAAATCGGAGGCTTCGCTTAAAAGAATTCTTTCAATCGGTCAGTCAACGTTTTGCCGGGAATAGAGTCGCGTTGGTCAGCCGTAACTGCGGCGGGCTGATCGCTGTTGATTTTATTGCGGGTAACCCCGTTTGGAGTCTGGTTGAACTGGCTGGTTTGGTTTTGATTGAACAGACCACGCTTAACCCAGCGGATAGACGATTGGTTTTGGGTTAAGGGAGCCTGCATGAGCGTCAGGTATTGCTCCTCTGCAGCTTTTGCTAATTCGAATTCGCCCTTTTGTAGATGCGTCTTTGCGAGGTTTTTCCACGTTTGTGGCGTTGGATTCACCATCAAACTTTGTTGGAAAAGTGACACCGCTGATTCAAGTTGTCCGATTTTGGCCATCAGGACGCCCAGTTCATTCGCACTTTTTGAATTGTCAGGGTCACTCAAAAGTGCTGCTCGATGAAACGCGATCGCCTTTGCAGCATCCATGGCTTTGGGTGAAGGTTCTGATTGTCTCATTGAAGTGTGCAATTTTCCAAGACAGCAGAACGCTTCTGCCGAAACTACATTTCTGCCTCCCGCCTGATCGAGACGATTTTGAGCGTACTGGAAATACCGTTGGACGGCTTGCCTCGGTGATGTCTGATCCAGCTCAGTTTGATTGATGATTTTGCTTTGATGGGTTTCGACCGTCGACGCGACACTCAGAAACGCTTCTGCTTCCAATTCGGTGCCAACAAAGTCCTGGGCTTCTTTCATGGCCACGACAGCTTCGGCAAGTGCCTGGCTGTAATGATTTGAGCTGGTTTGCGAATCGTTAGAGATCGCAATGATTCGGAGGGCGGCATAAAATTCTTGCTGAGCTGAATAGAACGAACCACGCCGTGAGAGTGACTTGCCATATTCGATGTGATGCACAGCTTGGTGAGCGGTCTGCTCGGAAAGCGGTAGGCGAAGTGGTAAGGCAACGGGCGTCGGGGCGGCTACTTCATTACTGACTTGGCGAACGATGGTTTGTTGTTGTTTCGTACCAAGCTTGTCGAAGGCAGTCTTGTTTTGATTGGCAAGCGTGACGTTGGTTGGGATTGCTTCTTGAGCTGATTTTTTTATTGCTGTCTGTGGAGTTGAAACCATGACGGCTGCATTGTTAGCCGCTGCTTTCAGCTGTTGGGGGACTTCAGCGGAAGTTGCCGCCGCGACCTGAGGGATGGCGGTTACTGTCGGCAACGACGAAAACGTTTCTTGGGGAGGCTCAGTTGTTGAGGTTTGCTTGGGTTTGGCTTCTGAGTTTGCTTTGGCGACTTTCGCCTTGTCCAAGGCTGACGTTTGTTTACTGGCGTTCGACTTTGTCTTTTTTAATTCGGCGAGCGGGCTTGCGGCGAGAGGCTGATCTAAGAGGGGACTTTGATTTTCAAAAGTAGAGAAAGACTTGAAACTCTCTCCGTCTGTTTGAAACGTAACTGAGGTTTTCGCTTCTGGTGAGAACCATTGCATCGCGAAACTCGTCACAACAGCGACACCAATGCCTATGGCAATGTAATTCTTTAGCTCACGCGACATTTCAAACCTCAGGAGAACAGTTCATTGTTCGAGCGAATTGTGATGGTGAGGGAAATATCCCGAACCTCACAACTCGAATGCACTCGATGCTGTGTTTCTCTCCAAGGCATCGTCAATTCTCATTCTGCCTCTTGCTCGCGTTGTGCAGATAACACGTTTTTTTGCGAATGTGCGGGCAGATTGATCCTTATATTTGTTACAGCTTAACGGCCTCTCCGTTGAGCCAAAAGAAATGTCTACCTAGTCGTTAAACTTTGACTTTTGGGATGCGGGCGTCCGTTCGGGCATGGGTTAAGGATTTACCCGGAGGTTTCGTGGTGCTGATTATCGTTTTCGGAATGTTTCAAAAATCCCTGAGGCAGAAGTCAGGTAGCATCGCTCGACTACCGGTTTTGGCGTTTGTTGCCTCAAGGCTCAGCTCAGCTCGATTTTAGAAGCCCGGGAGATTATGCTAACCAGGCGAATCCAAACCGAATATGTGCCGTTTTGTCGCGGCCTGTAGCCGGCGGGGAGCTTGTTTCTAATGGGAAATCAGCCGAAACCCGTAGCCCTATGATAAATTAGGGGAATCTGTCATAATCTGGCGCGAGAGTTGGTCGAAACGGGCCCCTTTCGTTAACTAGACGTAAATAGCTCAATTCCCCTTGGACGAACGGTTCCCGACTTCGACGGGCGGCCGGTGGATTGTCTTTGGGAGGTTCTGATTGAATCCGCCTTGTCTTGGCTCGATAAGGCGATCGCACATTGAGTTTTTAAGGATACTGAACAACAAAAGTTAATGACCGCGCTGGCTGATTTTTTGCCCGCCAGCCAAGGTCCTTTGGGAGAAAATTTGCAAGTGTATAAAATTCTAAACAGTGGTGGTCTCGGGGTTGCTGGAAAACAGAATGAGCTAATCGAATTAGCCTTGACCCACGGTTTCAACGGCGTTGAAGTCGACATGGTTGATCTTGTCGGACGTCATGACACTCTCGGTAAGCAATTTGCTTGTCAGTTCTTGCAAAGTGCGAAAATTGATATGGGCACCTTTGAGTTACCTGTCGATCTCGGTGCCTCAGATGACGATTACAACACCGCGATGGAAAAACTGGACACCATCCTCGATCTGGCCACAACGCTTAATGCAAAAGGTTGCTATGTCAGCGTTGCCACGAGTAACGGTCTTTACTCATTCCAAGAGTGCTTTGAAAAATATCAGCAGCGTCTCCAAGAGTTGAGTGAGAAGTGCACTGAGTCTTCGTTGAATATCGGTTTGTGGCTTCGTGGCACTGACTCTGAAGTTCCTGACGGCGAATTTAAGTTCATTCAAACTGCAGAAGAATTGTTGACGCTCGTGAAAGCAGTCGGTCAACCCAACGTTGGCGTTTGCGTTGATGCATTTCAGTGGGCCGCCGGTGGTGGTACCGTTGAGCATCTTGTCGCAGCTGGTTTGTCGGATGTCGTATCGGAAGTTCGTTTGGCAGACATTGCCGAAAGTGCTGATATGGCTGCGTTGCAAGATTCCGATCGCTCATCGTTACCGGGTGATAGTCTCGATTCCTTTTCAGTCAAACTTTGCAGAGCACTTTCTGAAGCTGGCGTCGAAGTGCCAATGTCTATCTCCACAGACTTGGGAACTTTTTCCACGGGTACACGAGATGCAATCGTTGGCAGCATTACGAAGCAAATTGATTTGCTTGTCGCTGGCGAACATCCTGCCGAAATTAAAGCGGCGGAAGCCAAGGCCGCGGAAGATGCTGCAGCCGAAGCCGATTCAGGTGATTCTGACGAAGCCGCTCCCTCGGCCCCGGCAGCCACTTCTTAAGATGGCTTCCGATTGATTTTGAAATCCACAACCTCAGGTTTAACAGCTTGAGGTTTTTTTATGGGCATTGGGAGACGATTCGCCATTGGGGCGAGTTAAGCGGTGTGTTTATGCCGTTGGGTTAAATCGTGTTTTAATTTTGTAAAATAGCCTGTTATTCGATTGAAAACCCGTGCTCATTTGAGATGCTGTTAGCCTTACCAAAAACCAATTTCGTTGAAATCATTTATGTCGAGCCAACTCAATAAATACAGTAGTCGAATTACTCAGCCCAAAGTCCAAGGCGCCTCGCAGGCAATGCTTTATGGAACCGGGATGACCTCGGAAGATATGAACAAGCCCCAGATCGGAATTGGGAGCGTTTGGTACGAGGGCAATACCTGTAACATGCATCTCGATAAACTCGCTGCTGAGGTGAAACGGGGGGTGGTTGAGTCGGGCATGGTTGGAATGCGATTTAATACCATTGGTGTGAGTGACGGGATTTCGATGGGAACCGATGGGATGAGTTATTCCCTGCAGTCTCGCGATATCATTGCCGATTCAATTGAGACCATCATGAGTGCGCAGTGGTACGACGCGTGTATCGCACTTCCCGGGTGTGACAAGAATATGCCGGGGTGCCTGATCGCGATGGGCCGACTCAACCGTCCCTCTTTAATGGTCTATGGCGGAACGATCCGCGCGGGGATTATGGGGAAACGAAAACTCGATATCGTCTCGGCGTTTCAGTGCTTTGGCGAGTTTGTGGCTGGGACCATTGACGATGAAACCCGTCAGGAAATTGTGAAAAAATCATGCCCTGGAGCGGGGGCCTGTGGTGGTATGTATACGGCGAACACCATGGCCAGTGCGATTGAAGCGCTTGGAATGTCGTTGCCATTCAGTGCTTCTATCCCTGCGGAAGATCCAGATAAAATTAGCGAGTGCCATTCTGCCGGGGCGGCGATTTTGAATTTGCTGGAAAAGGATATTAAACCGAAGGACATCATGACGCGGGAAGCATTTGAGAATGCAATGGTCGTCATCATGGCTCTCGGCGGGTCGACCAATGCCGTCCTACACTTGATCGCCATGGCGCGATCGGTTGACGTTCCATTGACGCTCGATGATTTTCAAACGATCAGCGATCGAGTGCCATTTTTGGCAGATTTGAAACCGAGTGGTCGATTTGTGCAGGAAGATCTGCATGCTGTGGGCGGTACTCCCGCCGTCATGAAATTCCTGCTGGACGAGGGGATGTTGCACGGGGATTGCCTAACTGTCACTGGGCAGACACTTGCAGAAAATGTCGCCAAATTGCCTGGTTTAGACGCGGGGCAGGAAGTGATTCGTCCTTTGAGCGATCCGATTAAAGCCACGGGGCACATTCAGATTTTGCGAGGCAATTTGGCTCCCGGTGGAGCGGTGGCTAAAATTACCGGGAAAGAAGGTTCTGTCTTTCAGGGCACGGCAAATGTCTTTGACTCAGAAGAAGCGATGGTCGCGGCGCTGGAGGCTAAGCAGATCAATCGGGGCGAGGTTGTCATCATTCGCTTCGAAGGTCCCAAGGGGGGACCAGGGATGCCTGAAATGTTGACTCCCACCTCGGCAATCATGGGAGCCGGTTTGGGAGCCGATGTGGCACTGCTGACCGACGGTCGGTTTTCCGGAGGTTCTCATGGGTTCATTGTCGGTCATATCACCCCGGAGGCTCAGGATGGCGGGCCGTTAGCGCTCGTTAAAAATGGGGATTCGATTACGATTGACTCTGATCGAAACAGCATTGAGGTTGCGATTAGCGACGAAGAAATGGAAGCACGGCGAGCTCAGTGGTCCGCGCCAGCCCTCAAGGCGACGAGAGGGACACTTTATAAGTACATTAAGAACGTTAAGTCAGCTTCCGAGGGCTGTGTGACCGACGAGTAGTCTTAACGATAAATAGGCTGAAACGAACCGTTTGGTCATTCAAGCCGTAAGTGTTAAGGTAAGGCGCGGTTCACTCATGGGGCTTGGTTGGATTCTCTGGATTCCAATTTCGCATCAGCGGGTTAACTCGCGGATTTATTTGAATTGTTGTGATGATTGAAATCCGGTAGTTCGAATAAGATTGGAGAGATGCTTTCTTTTGGAAGTTGTAAATATTGTTTGATGTTTAGGGGGCGAATTGGAATCGACCGGATTGCTTGAAGTTGTGTTGGCGTGTCGTAGCTGGTCAGAGGGCTACGTAAAAATCTGACCAAAACTTTTATTTGCAGAAGATAACTCTTTCGCAATGGCTGCCTAGAAATAGGCTGCCCCGGCTGATAGGTTTCGCTGGAGAGCCTAGACTGCTGGTCACCAATTCCAGATCGCAATCAGTCATGTTTGACACGCGGATTGTTAAATTAAGTTTCAGACTAGTTTGAGTTTCAGGGTGTCGTTGCCCGGTGGTTCGAACGAAATTTAAATCGACGACTACACACGTAGAGGATATAGCGGATTCATCGCGGGACGCGGGTTCGATCCCCGCCGCCTCCACTCACGCCGGAGTTACAACCCGGCTCAAAACAAAACAGGCTCGTCAGCACCAACTGGCGAGCCTTTCTTTTTTGCCCCACGTATCGCGGGATTTTCACGCTTTCCGAAAAGTTGGCCGGCGAAGTTCGCAGGACGCACCCCACCGAAAATCGGCCCAAAAAAGGCTCAAACGGCCCCAAAGGCTCAAAGTCACGGGATACACCCCAAATGCGTCCTGTGAAAGAAAATGCCGGTCGAGTTGATTGGGCCTGTCGATCAACCCGGTGGCAATGGTCCTTCAAACGGAATGTACGCGTTGCAAAAAGAACTTCGAAAACGAATCGACGAAGGACTCGACTGGCTATCCATCAAGTCGTTACCAGTCAGCGAAGGCGCGATGCCGTGGTTCTGGAATTGGAACGATCGACGTTACGCCTTGTGGTGGGACGCTGAGGGGCTGCCGTTTGTCCAAGGCCCCAACATGCTGTTCACCAATTCTGCAAGCGCGTCGTTCCGTTGTTTGCTTGCACCCGAGTACCGATTCAGCAAAAGCCTTTTCGTCTGTTCAGAATTTTGTCTAATTAAGGACTTCAGCGCGTATATCCACGGTATGACGGAAGAAAACATGATATCAACGGAATCGGGCGAACAGTTTACGCGGCTGCTGCTCCAAAATCAGAAGCGGTTCTGGGGACTAATACTGTCGCTGGTCCCCAACGGGTCGGATGCGGACGATGTCCTGCAGGAAACGTGCGCCGTCATGTGGAGAAAGTACTCCGAATTCGAACCGGGGACGGATTTTGCCGCTTGGGGGCTTCGGATTGCACGCTTTCAAGTGATGCGATATTACAGCCGCCGCAAAAGCGAGCGTGCGCGTCTCAGTGATGATGTGATTGAAGCTGTCGCGATCCAGTTCGCAGCGCCAAATCAGGACAAGAAATCAACCGACCGATCTGCAGCGCTCAAAGGCTGTCTGGCAAAGCTTAAGTCAGTGCAGTTCGATACGCTGCATCGTCGCTATGACGAAGGCCAACCGGTAGAAGAGATCGCCGAGGAAATGAATGTCTCCATTCATGCGATCTACAAGCGCCTCGATCGGACTTATCAACAGCTACACAATTGCATAACCAATACGCTTTCACAGCAGGAGCGTCTGGCATGACATCCCAACCTAATTCAGATTTATCACCTGAAGAACTTGACCGTTTAATCGAGCTGGCCAGCGCGTACCGTGAAGATCGAATGGACGACGCCGATGTAGCCGAACTGGACACAATGCTCGCGGAGTCGCCCGCAGCGCGGGAGGCGTTTGTCGAGATCGGAATGTTGGTCGCGGAATTGTCTAATTCCCCGAACGTACCGCTTTCGAAAAACGATAGTTCTGCGAGTACCGAACACGTTTCGAGACAACGCGAAAACGCTACGACCAATTCCTGGATTCGTTTGGTCGGATTGATAACTTTGGCGGCGAGCCTTCTTTTGGCGCTCGGTTTATGGGCTTGGTCGTCAAGGAATCAGGATACTTCATTTGCGCAGCTTGAATCGGTATCAAACTGCTTGTGGGAAGTGTCGGCGACTCCCACTCGCAATGGTCAGCGAATCGGCACCGGGCATTTCCGGCTCGCCGAAGGAATCGCCAAAGTGCGGTTTGACGTCGGCGCACTAGTCGACTTGGAGGGTCCAGCGTACCTGGAAGTGCTGGGGCAAGATCGCTGCCGACTGCACAGTGGAAAACTGGTCGTTACCGTTGAAAACGACTATAAGGGATTCACCGTTGACACGCCTCGCGGTCAGCTAATTGATCAAGGAACCAGTTTCGGTGTCACCGTAGAAGACACCGGAGCGTCGGTGGTGGAAGTGTTTGGCGGTATCGTTGATGTCAAGCATCACACTTCCGGTGAACAGCGTCGACTGAGCGAGGAAGCGGCCGTGAGATTGCTGCCAAAGAAGATCATTGACGATTCAAAATACGCACCTCCGATGACCGGGCAAGTCGCCGACGTAATTCAGGTTTCGACTGCCACTCCCGGTAGTGCTGAATGTGCTATTCGGCGAGATGGCAGAAAACGTATTCGAAATCGTAACGCACCTCTATCGGCGAGGACGTCAAAGCCTACAAATTCAAAATTCGATTGGCGAAGCTGTTTCCGATTTGTCCTCACTGGATTGCCAATCGCGGATGTCGAGAGTGCGACGCTGCAGTTCAACGCGATCCCTTCCGGAATGGGATACGCTTCAAAATCAGTTGATACAACATTCGCGGCCTATGGCATACTGGATGATACGCTGGACGACTGGTCGCCAGACAAACTTCTGTGGAAGGATCTTCCTGGTGTGGTCGATGATCCCGCTAGTGCAAAAGATGTTCGTCTGCTCGGACGGTTCACGGTTCCTTCGGGCCAGCAATCAGGACAATTCGCTGTTACAGGACCCGAATTGAGTGAGTTGATCAAGCAGGATTCAAACCAGCTCATTTCGATTGTTCTGGTCTCTGAAACCGAAGTGCGGAAAGGTATGGCTTGGCATGCGTTTGCAGAAGCCGATCATCCAACGCTTAAATCGACGACGCTCAGCCTCCGGTTGAAGCGGTAGTTTTCGCCAACACAAGCTAGGCTTTTCAAAGCACGATTATTTGCCCAGAAAGTTTTGCCAAACCAAATTGTTGAGTCATGAAACTGAAACGCGACTTAAAGACAGTTCTGATCGCAGGTTGCTTGGCACTTTAGGAGAAAGGTCACTTTGAGTATCACAACTCAACCGTTATTCACGCTGTCTCGGATCATCGGCTGGGACCCTACAACTACCGGGACACGATCGGACACGGGCACAACCCAACGCTGTACAAAATAGCCAAGGGCTATGTGATCTACTGCATTGGGAAGTTTTATCACTCGAAGGACCTGAACGGTCCATGGAAGCATGGCGCATTCGACGTTCACAAACGGGAGCGGTGGTGCGTCCAGCGCCGAGTGAACTTTACGTTCGCCGCGCGAGAGAGTTTGTGGCAATATTTATTGCCGTTCAGATTTTTGTCTAATTAACGCCTCCATCCCGTATTTCCATAGGTACTCAAAATTCGACCTGGCAGCGGCCCTCTGAGAAACTCGATGAAAAAAGCCATGAGATTTATTTCTGCCGTAACACTTTTTTGCTTGTTCGCGTGTTGTGACACGGATAGTGCATTTGCGCAGTCGACAAAGAATAGCGCTGCAGAGAATCAGGCCGTCTTGCCAAACAAGCACATGCAAGTGTTCAAAAAGTACTGCATGGACTGCCATGACGCTGGGACGATGGAAGGGAAACTCAACCTGGAAGACCTTTCGTTTGAGATTAGCAAAGACATTCCGACTGCCCAAACTTGGTCCGATATCTTGGCGGCAATCAACGCCAGTGAAATGCCACCGGAGGATTCAGAGCAAATCTCAAAAACGGAGAAGACTGAGTTTTTGAGAGACCTTTCGGTTCAAATGGTCAAAGCACGGAACATCCTGAGCGATAGCGGCGGCCAAATCACGATGCGACGGCTAAACCGACGTGAATATCAAAACACTCTGGAATCACTGTTCGGATTTCGACCGGATGTATCGACGCTGCCCACGGATGATGACACGGGTGGATTCGATACTTCGGGTGCGTCGTTGTTTTTCTCAAGTGATCAGTTCGAACAATACCGATCAACCGCCAAGCACGCCATGGAGCATGCGCTTGCTCGTGCCCGAAAACCAGCGCCTGAGAAAACGCGGATCGAAGGAAAAGCGATTTCAAAGGAAGCAATCGCAGTTTCTGCAGCAAAATTGGACACCTACCGCAGGGCAGCGGCATTTCTTGACCAGGACGAAAAGCCTTCCACGGAATTTGGCTTCCGCGATCAAGCCCATGCAAAAAAACAATTTCAACGCGCCAAGCCCGTGGCAGACCAGCTGGATTACTATTTCCTCAACCGCCCAGAATCAAAGACCGGCACTGTGCTGCTTCCTTATCGGATCAAAGGCATGCCGACTTTCCGTTTGAAATCCGGTTTTCGAGGGGGCAAGTACAAGGTCCGGATTCGAGCCGGCTGTTATGAGGATGTGCCGGCACGAGAACGATTTATCGATATCGGATTTGAAGCAGGAAAAAATAGACATGAGCTGGACGGTGGGCTGGTAAAAGTTTCTGGAACCATCGACAAACCAGAATTGATCGAGTTGGAGCTGCAACATCCGCCGGATGAATGGGGATCCTTCGTCATTAGACAGCGAAACTACGACAAAGCATCCAGCTACTATCTGCAGCAGAAAAAGCAAAGGGAAAATGGTGTTGGCCGAGCGCCAGCCATCTGGGTCGACTACATAGAAATCGAAGGTCCTTTTTTTGACAATCGTTCGCCGGAGACACTGCAGACGCTGGTCGGCCTCAAGAGCAAGCCACTGAAAAAAGAACAAGCCGTCAAAACCATTAACGGTTTTGCCACTCGCGCGTTTCGAGGAAAAGTTCCCAGCCAGGAATTCGTTGAGAAGCTCACAGCCTATTATTTGGCCAAATGCAAAAATGGGGGTGACCCCGGATCTGCGATGGTCGATTGCTGGTCGCTTGTATTGTCCTCGCCCAGTTTCCTCTACATCGTTGAACCTCGCCATGGTGAAGATCGAGTTCCGCTTGGTGATCGCGAGTTGGCAATTCGGTTGGCCTATTTTCTTTGGAGCGCTCCTCCGGACAAGCAACTCCTGAAGCTGGCAGAAGAAGGAAAACTTTCAAAGCCTGATGTCCTGCAAGCCGAAACCCAGCGATTGTTGCAGGATCCAAGATCCGACGAATTCATCAGCGGTTTCACGCATCAATGGCTGGATATGAAACGCATTGACATGTTTGACTTTAGCGTCAAATTCCATCCCGAGTTCGACGAGTCTGTCAGGGACAGCGCTCGCCAGGAGGTCTATGAAACGATTCGCCACTGCATCGACAATAAACTTCCGATCAACACGCTTTTGAAGTCAGATTTCGTTGTTGTTAACGATGTGCTTTCTGATTTTTATGGTTTGGAAACCGTTAACGGATCCGACTTTCAAAAAGTGTCATTACCCAAGAATTCCCCTCGCGGTGGATTGCTTGGCATGGCCGCCATTCACGTCATGGGATCAGACGGCCAGCGTTCCTCGCCTGTGGAGCGTGGCGCTTGGGTGCTGCGGCACCTGCTCAATGATCCTCCACCACCAGCTCCTGCCAATATTCCAATGTTGGAGCATGAAGATCAGGTGATGAGCATTCGCGATTTGCAAAAACGACACCAGACCGAGCCGCAGTGTGCCCAGTGCCATCAGAGAATCGACCCGATTGGTTACGGAATGGAAAACTTTACGGCCGCAGGACTTTGGCGCGACAAAGAACAAGTTGAGCTGATTGATCCTAAACGAACGAAGGCACCAAAGGCCGCTCCAGAATTCAAAACGTTTGCGATCGACCCAACAGGTGTCTTGCCTGGTGGTCAAACGTTTGACGATTATTTTGCGTTGCGAGACACGATTCTCAAGGACTACAACGATACGTTTGCTCGAGGGCTTGCCCAGAATTTGATTGCTTACGGTCTAGGGCGTCCTTATGAAATTTCGGACTACAACCTGGCAACGAAAGTCATTTCGGACGCGTCCAACAACGGCGATTCCATATCCGCTTTCATTCACGCGCTCGTCCAGTCGGAGGCTTTTCGGATCAAGTAAAACTAGTCGCGGCTACCAGCCGCCTTTTACTCACGTACCATGGCGGCTGGAAGCCACCACTACCAATCTGTATGAACAACCAATTTAAATCAAACAACACGGCGGCGCCGTTAAGTTAAAAGGATCGAGCAAATGAAACCATTCAACCGTCGCGCCTTTCTTCGCAGTTCGACTGCGGTCATTGCCTTACCTTTCCTTGAATCCTATGGATTCAAACGATATGCGTCCGCTGCGACGGTGACTGTCGTTGCTGCGCCACCCAAGAGAATGATGTTTCTCGGAATGGGATTTGGAGTGACCGATCACGCGTGGTATCCCGACAAGTCAGACACTGGATTTGACTACAATTTGCCCGAGGTTCTCAGTCCCCTGGCAAAACACAAACAGGACATCAGCATTATCCAGCACCTTGAGCATGCGAATTCAAAGGATGGACACTCGGGATCGACTTTTTGGTTGACTGGCGCTGATCGTTTTGCCATTCCGGGCCGAAGTTTCCACAACACGATTTCGGTCGATCAGGTTGCCGCCGAACAGCTTGGCAAAGAAACAAGGTTTAGCTCTTTGCACGTTGACGGGGACGATCTTAACGGCCATGGCCCGGGTTCAATTTCATGGAACCGAAGCGGAAAACCAATCCTCGGATTGCAGAATCCGGTGGCACTTTATCACAAGCTGTTTTCCAAGGATTCCATACCTTTCGAACAACGACAAGCAATGCTTGCTGAAGAACGATCTGCACTCGATGCGGTCCTCAGCGAAGCACGTTCTGTTAAACGCGGCTTGTCCAGGAACGACGTCGAAAAAATCGACGAATACTTCGATTCGATTCGCGATATAGAGACGCGAATTTCAAAAGACGAGCAATGGCTCGACCGACCTCGAAAACAACCTGACCGACCGATCAAGCAACCCGGCGAAGGTTTTGATGGCATTCCGGCAGTCGAGGTCGTTTATGATCTGATGGTTGCAGCGATGCAAGTCGATGCTTCGCGCGTCTTTACCTATCGGTTACCGAGCGACAGCTTTTGTGCAAGTTTCGGATCGTCGTACTCGGCACACAACTTGAGCCATTATACTGGTGACGTTCGAACGAATGATTCGAAACTTCGTGACCAAAATCACGCGAAACTGCTTGCTGGATTAATCGAAAAGCTGAAAGCCTCCAAAGAACCCGATGGCTCATCTTTGTTCGACAATATTTCGTTGGCCTTTGGGAGTAATCTTCGAACAAAGCACAGCCTCAACAACTGTCCCACGCTGATTGCTGGCGGTGGTGCCGGTTTCAAACAGGGCCGACACCTGGTTATGAAAGATGAAGATACACCTCTTTGCAACCTGTGGCTTTCTACTTTGCGCGGCAGTGGAATTCAGGCGGACTCGTTTGGTGATTCCACAGGTGTGATTGACGAATTGTTCCAGGGATAAGCGGCGAATTCTTATTTATGACGTCTTTAAAAACCAGCAAGTTGAGGTTTGTGAGCCCGACTCTAGCCGCATTGATAAACATGAAATTCATTTTGCTAACAGCTCTCAGTATTCTCTTTCTGGTGTTCGCCAACTCGTCTGCACTGGCGGCAGACACGCGGCCTAACATCTTATGGATCACGATTGAAGACTGGTCGCCTGACCTTTCTTGCTATGGCACGAAGGGGATCCATACTCCAAACGTGGATAGGCTCGCCTCGGAGGGCATCCGTTATGAACGTGCCTTCACGACCTCGCCGGTCTGTTCGACATCACGGTCAGCAATGATGAGCGGCTTCCATCAAAACTATATCGGTGCCCACCAGCATCGAACTGATGACAAGAAGCCATTGCCATTTGGCATCCGGCCGATCCCGCATCTGTTTGCCGATGCGGGCTATTTCACATGCTTGATGAGTTGGAAAACGGACTGCAACTTCCTGCCGGACAAGAAGAATGAGTTGTTCATGGATCTGAAGGACTGGAAGAACCGCAAGCCCGATCAGCCCTTTTTTGCTCGTATCACATTCGGTGGTACGCATCGCAAGTGGGCACGCGACCCACAACGGCCAATCGACATTAAGGATGTCGAACTTCCCCCATACTATCCCGATACACCTTTCATTCGTCGCGACTGGGCCAACGGACTAGAGCAAATGCAATTGGTCGATCGTGAAGTCGGGGCGATTTTGAAACGACTCGATGATGAAGGGCTAGCGGACAACACGATTGTGTTTTTCATCGGGGATCACGGACGCTGTCATATCCGCGGCAAGCAGTTCCTCTACGACGAAGGAACACGGATTCCCATGATCATGCGCTGGCCTGGTAAAGTTCAGCCGGGGCAGATCAATAAAGACATGGTCATGTCGATCGACATCTGCGCCACCATCCTCGAAACTGCCGGCATCACTCCACCTGTCCCGCTGCACGGCAAGAGCCTGTTCAGCAAAGACGTGAAGCAGCGGCGGTACACCTTCGCGGCTCGTGACAAAATGGACACGACTCACGACGCCATGCGCAGCATTCGATCAAAGGACCACAAACTGATTCTGAATCTGATGCCCGAACGAGCTTACTGCCAGTTCAGCTTTTACAAGGAGGGTGCTTATCCACCGCTCGCGGAACTGAACGTCCTTAACCTACAGGGGAAGCTAACCACTGCGCAGGCGGCCTTCATGGCACCGAACAAGCCGCCGATCGAACTATTCGACCTCCGCAGTGATCCGCACGAAATCCACAACGTCGCTGATGATCCGAAATACGCTGACATGAAGTCAGAATTGCTTGAGGAACTCAATCGTTGGCGAGAAGATGTCATCCGTGACCAGGGAGTCTCCGACGCGTTCCGTGCCGAGAGCATCTTCCCTTTCAAGCGTCCCGCTAGGCAAATGGTCGGTCAGTGGGCTGTCGAGCACGCAGACGAGTATAATTTCCAGGACAATGGAGTTCCCGGTTGGTATCCAACGCGAACACTTCAGCAGTGGCGAGAAGTGCGAAAGGCCTGGGAGCCGTGGGTCTTTCGCGAACCCAACAGCGATATGGAACGCCCGGTCATTCCGTTCACGAAGAAGCCGAAAGCAGGCAAGAAATGACTCGCAAACAACCCTCAAAAAAAAGGCCAACCATTCCAAGTGGATTCCGGGGAGAGACAAAATTAAACGCGTCATCCGATTCAGGCTAATCGACTTGTCCAAACGGGTTCGGTCAGATCTGCGATGTGTATGCAACAGTTTTGGATGTCACTAAATCCGCGACAGCCGAGGGGCACAATGTCGACGGGATTAGCTTGCTTCCTTCGCTTGAGGGTGAGCAACTGCCGGTTGATCGCACCTTCTCGATGCACTTTCCGCGCTTACATCGCAGTGCCTGAGCGGCCGGGCCAGCCCTTTCAAATTCGTAAAGATTGAATTGGCCCAACGGCTTGGATGTTTCTTGAATCGGCCCGAGGCCTTACGGCCAACGGCTCACTTTGATTGGTACAATATTCGAATGCAAAACATCAAAAAATTCATCGCCGCGTTCGTTTTGGCAACGATCCTTTGCTCAAACTCTTTCGGCTTTGATCGGCCCGACGATCGACCGAATATTATCATCGTTTTTTCCGATGACATCAGTGCTCGCGAATTGCCGATCTACGGTTCATCAGTGTGGAGTCCGCCATTGCGCGGAAATACCAGCGATCCGCAGTATCGCGCGGCCACGCCGGTGCTTGATCAACTGGCGAAGGAAGGCTGCTGGATTAAAACGGCTTGGGCTTCCGTCGTCTGTTCACCCAGCCGAGCGATGATGATGACCGGCCGTTACGCTCATCTGCACAAGTGGTGGGGTAACAAGTCGAAAGGCAAGTACATTGGCGAAAACGGGAAAGCATCAACGTGGCCGCTGTATCTGAGTTCGCCGCATCAGATTGGACAAATTGCTCAGCAAGCTGGCTACAAAACTTATTGGGCCGGCAAGACTCAAATGGCCGGCGACTTGCGGCGCTTCGGCTTTGACCAGGGCTGCTTCACGCCGGGAAACCTTGCAGACACGGACAACCCGTACACCGACTTTAAACTGGTCGTCAAGAAGAGTGATGGCAACAAGGAACTACTGAACGCCGATACGAGTCAGCCGGTTGACACATACCAACAACACGGCTGGTACTGGTATCCGCACGTGCGGTTGATGAACCATGACGGCAAAGACTTTCAGTGGTGGCCCAACACTGATGAATCGAAAGCCAGGTTCGGCATTGGCACCTACGGCCCCGACGTGGAACTTGATTTCATATTTGACTTCATGGAGAAGCAAGTCGCAGAAGACAAGCCGTTTTTCGTCTACCACACGACTCACCTTGGTCACGACGCCTTTGACTGGCTTGATCTCGAATCGAAAAGCAGTTGGCCGGGCACTCCGGTTGTAAAATGGGACGGCCAGAAATACACACGTACGAAGCCGCGCATTACCGGCGATGAAGGCGACTACGACACGCATGGCACGGTGACCGCGCCCGGCATGCACAGTCATGTCAACTATCTGGACTATCAAGCTTGGTTGTACCAGAACAAACTCAAGGAATTGGGGATCGCTGACAACACGATCTTTATCTTTTGCTCTGATAATGGCTCAGGTGGCTACGGCAAAAACAGCACCGATCGTCAAAAGGGCGTTCATGTTCCGCTGATTATTTCAGCGCCTGGTCTGACCAAACGCGGCGCGCAAGACGCGTTGGTCAACATGTCTGACTTTCTGCCGACGATTGCCGAACTGATTGGTGCTGAGTTGCCTGCCGATTATGAGATCAATGGCGAGAGCCTGGTTCCGTTTCTGTTCGGTGGCGAAACGCAACACCGCGAGTGGCTTTATGGTTACAAAGATAAAGAGCAACTCATTCGTGGCACGAAGGTGTTACGCGATGGCCGCGGGAAATGGTGGGATGTGGAAAGCACACCAGATGATCTGATTAGTTTTCCTGAAATCGAAGACTGGAATGCTGTTACCGCCGAGCACCGCACCGAACGTGACAAGCTACTGGCAGTGTTGCCTCGATTCGAACAGCAAGAACATGGCAAGAATGCCCCGGGTTCTGATTTCGAAAGTGAGCCGAAGGCCGTAAGGCCTCGGGCTCGTGGCGGCAAAGAAAAGGTTGGCAAAGGCAACACGAAGGCCCATCTGCTTGCGCGTGACGACTCACAGAATCAATCATGGACAGTCACCTTCAATGACGACTACGAAGACCGCGACGAAATCGGCAAGCAGTACAGTACAGCGCGAGGCCACGACGATTCATGGCGCGTGGCTGATGGCGTCCTTGTTGGCAGGCAAACCAAAGACGACCACGGCGCGGTGATTCGTACCGAACTGAACTTCAGTGATGTGGATTTTCAATTCGATTTTCGATTCAACGGCGGCAAGAGCTTCAACTTTGTGATCGACGACGCGAACGAAAAATCGGTTCATTCCGGGCATGTTTGCCGCGCTTCGGTTTTTCAAAAGCAGCTC
>Ga0208971_1000693_pt1 | contig 22700 bp, 24 predicted proteins | sample AOAMet1_18_M0_10_2_FD_188229 | JGI IMG/M metagenome (GOLD analysis project Ga0208971, IMG submission 188229) | Ammonia-oxidizing marine microbial communities from Monterey Bay, California, USA - CAN11_18_M0_10 (SPAdes) | ecosystem: Environmental > Aquatic > Marine > Intertidal zone | place... | reverse complement strand
CATGGGCCATATCCGTATAACCCGCCCATGAACTGTCGGTCAAAAGCGCCCAATTGTTGTCGGCTGCAGCTTGCTGCGCGGCGGCCATTGAGGCCTCATAATCATCGCCCGCACGAACAACTGTTGCGCCCATTGCCGCCAGACGGCCAGCAAAACTTTCAGGAACAGTATTGGCCAAATAAATTACTGCCGTTGCACCAAAAACCTTGGCCCCAGCAGCGACAGACATGCCGTGATTGCCAGCGGATGCGGTCACATATGTGCGCCCTGCCAAGGCACCCTCAGGATTGATTGCGTTTTCAGTGACGGCATCGCGCGCAATTACAAATGCTGCACCTAGCGCCTTAAAGCTGCCCAAACCCATGCGGGATCGTTCGTCTTTTACGAAAAACTTGGCAACGCCTGCCTGTTGCGCCAAAAACTGTGCATCAACCAATTCCGTTGCCCCATGTTTTGGGCAACGATCCAGCAACGCACGAACCGAAGCCACATCAACGCTGGGAAACGGTACGCCTTGGAATGCATCGCATTCCATTCCACGACCCAGAAACGGGTTTTTCAAAACTTCCATAGCATTGCCTTTCAAACAGCTTTGTTGCGCACAATCAGCGCATCTACGACCAAGGCCCCATTGGACCAGACCATCAGAGGATTTACATCAAGTTCTTGTAGGGTGGTGTGATTGGCCACCGCATAATCGGCAATCGATTTCACCGCTGCAACAATCGCGTTGATGTCAGCACCGCGATCGCCGCGATACCCATTTAAAATTGGCGCGATTTTCAAACGTTGCAGCGCTAAGCGAATGTCATTTTCATCGCAAGGTAACAACAATGTTTCGCTGTCTCGCATCACTTCGGCCAAAACGCCACCCGCGCCCAAAGTCAGGGACAAACCAAACGGTGCATCACGGGTAACCCCAATTAAAATTTCCACCATCGGTTTCGGGGCCATGGGTTCAGCTATGAAACGCGTGATACCCAATCTATGGGTCATTTCGTCCATTGCCGCGGGAATACCCGAGGGTGTTAGGTTCAAGACGACCGCCTTAGATTCTGTTTTATGGGCAATGCCTAAAGCCTTAAGCGCATATTTATCGCCGCGTAATTGCTCGACATCACTAGGTTTGGACAAAACATTCCCCATAGGAACGGGCGCACCAAAGGCGGCCAAAGCTTGCTTTGAGGCTGCTTCATCCAAGGTTTCACTTTCGTCTTCACCATTGCCAACACCAGCCAATGCTTGGGCGGGTGGTTTTGCCCACATATCCGCAACAAAAGCCGATGCTTGCACCGCCACCAATGCATCATGAAAGCCACATAAGGGCACAACGCCAGCGTCCATCAATTGCTCGGCCACTTCTTCGGGCATGTTTTCTGGCAAAGAGGCCAAGACGCCGGTTTTGCGGCCAGTCGTCCGCGCGGCCTCTAATATGGCGGCAATTGCGGGCTGCCAATCAACCTCACTGCACCGACCCTGTCGTACCCAATCCAAAATCAAAAAAGAAAGATCAAAATCACCAGACAGCATAGCCCCAAAAGACGCGGTCATTCGTTTTTGATCGGCCCAAATGAATGTATGGTAATCAAGTGGATTTGACACTGTGACCATATCAGAAAGCGTATCTTTAACTTGCTTCTTATGGGCGTCTGTCAGCGCTGGAAACTCAACATTCAGATCACGAGCAACATCGCTGATGTGCGCAGCCTCGCCACCAGAACATGACATTGCTGACAGGCGATTTCCAGTCAGCGCGCCATGCACATGGAAAAGTTTCAGCGTTTCCAAAAATTCCGTAAAGCTGTCTACACGCGCCATTCCGAGGCGTTTAAAAAACGCATCCGCTGCAACGTCTGATCCTGCTAACGCCGCTGTATGCGAAAGCGTGGCCTTGGCGGCGGCTTCTGATCGGCCAGATTTCACAACAACAATTGGTTTGCCCAATCGCCGAGCGGTGGCCGCCAATTCTTCAAATCCAGCGGCACTGTCGATGCCCTCAACATACATGCCCAGCGCCGTGATGTGATCCATTTCCAACAAGGCGGCACCGATATCAGAAAACCCCAACTGGGCTTGATTGCCGACCGTGCCGATATAGGCCACAGGCAATGCCCGCCGCTGCATGCTCATGGAAATCACGATGTTTGTGCTTTGTGAAAGGATCGCAACCCCGCGATCCACCCGCGCCACACCATGTTCTGAGGGCCAACAACATGCCCCAGTGGCCGCGTTGATTATGCCATAACAATTTGGGCCCATAATTGGCATATCACCAGCGGCGGCCAGCAGTTCGATCTGTAATTCGGCACCACCATCGATTTCAGCCACGCTTTCTTGAAATCCGCTGGCATAAATGATGGCTCCGCCAACGCCCATGGCCGCAAGATCCCGCACAACCCCAAGGGCCGCGTTGCGGTTCACACCGACAAAAGCCAGATCAGGGACACTTGGTAAATCATCCAAACTGGCAAAAATTTTGATCCCGTCCATTTCACTTCGGCTGGGACTGATGGGCCAAATCTCACCCTCAAAACCAAACCGGCGACACACACGGACAGCCTCGGCGGCATCACGGCCGCCAATAAATGCAATGGTTTTGGGGTTAAGCAGTCGTTTTAGATCCCGCATTATGCACCCAAGGGACGCAGCAATTCGCGGCTGATAATGTGACGCTGAATTTCGCTGGTACCGTCCCATATGCGTTCAACACGCGCATCGCGCCAGAACCGTTCAATTGGAAAATCATCCATCAAGCCCATACCGCCAAATATCTGCAACGTGGCGTCTGTAACGCGGGCCAACATTTCGGATGCATAGACTTTCGCGCTTGCGATTTCACGGTTGGCTGGCAACCCTTGATCTAAACGCCAAGCGGACGCCAATGTCAGATAATCCGCTGCATCAATTTCTGTGATCATATCAGCCAACTGAAAGCTGACACCTTGGAATTTGCCGATAGCCTGACCAAATTGTTCGCGTTCCGCGGCATAATTCAGCCCCATATCAAAACAGCGACGGGCACGACCTACCGCCATGGTCGCCACCGTAATCCGCGTGGCATAAAGCCATTCATTCATGACAGCAAATCCACCATCAACCTCGCCCAACACTTGTGCATCTGGCAAACGGCAATCGTTAAATTCAAGGATCATATTGTTGTATCCACGATGGGACACTGATTTATACCCATCCCGAATGGTAAAGCCGGGCGTGCCACGATCTACCAAAAAGGCGGTGATGCGTTTCTTGGGGCCGCGTGGTGTTTGATCTTCGCCTGTGGCAATAAACACGATGATGAAATCAGCGTGGTCTGCCCCTGAAATGAAATGCTTGGTGCCGTTTATAACCCAATCACCACCATCTCGCACAGCGTTACACTTCATGCCACGCACATCAGAACCAGCGCCCGGTTCGGTCATGGCCAAAGCGTCCATGCGTTTACCTTGCACGGCTGGCAAAAGATAACGTTCAATCTGTTCACCTTCGCACGCCATCAAAATTCCCTGCGGACGCCCAAAGAAATGGTTCAAGGCCATGCTGCCACGACCAAGTTCACGCTCAACTAACGCGAATTCCAAATGGTTTAGCCCCGCGCCACCGACACTTTCTGGAAAATTGCAGGCGTAAAACCCTAGATCAATGGTTTTTTGCTTGATCGTTGCCGCAACTTCTTCTGGTACGATACCCGTACGTTCAACCTCGGCCTCGTGCGGATAAATTTCGTTTTCAACAAAGGCGCGAACGGTATCCACGATCATTGTCTGTTCTTCTGTCAGGCCGAAATTCATTAGTTGATTCCTTGTGTTCACGGGATGCGCCGAGTTCCACTCTTTTTTGCAGAAATTGCAAGCACACGAATGCAACTTTGCGCCAATTCATGTCGTTTATCGACGTGTACATTTACAGCGCAATTTGCCACTATTTTTAAAACCTCAATCAAAAAGGAAGACACGATGGCTGATACGTTCGATGAAGACTTGTTTTTGAAAGGCTTAGAGCAACGCAAAGCGACACTAGGCGCCGAATATGTTGAAAAAAATTTGGCCGCCGCCGATGATTTCACGCGCCCGTTTCAAGAGGCGATGACCGCATGGTGTTGGGGGTTTGGTTGGGGTGACGATGTTATTCCGGCCAAAACGCGTTCAATGATGAATCTTTCAATGATTGGCGCTTTGGGCAAGATGCACGAATGGGAAATCCATTGCCGCGGGGCGATCACAAATGGTGTTAGTCGTGAAGAAATCCGTGCAATCATTCATGTAATAGGCATTTACTGTGGTTTACCACAGGCATTGGAATGCTTTCGCGTGGCCAAGAAGGTTTTGGATGAGGAATAAATAAGAGGGTTCGCATTGAAAGGAATAACAAATTTCATTGGCAAATACTGGCGAGGATCATGTGATTTTCGCGTTGTTGCCGGGCTTGGTTTGTTGTTTCTTTGTGCATGTCTCTATTTTCCATTCGCAAGCACCAATCGCGAATGGGCGGTTTGGTCGATTTTTAGCCTTGGGTTTATTTCATTTTCCGCGGCAATTTGGTTAGCTGTTGGTGCGTTTCGAACAGGTGATCGCATCACCCACGATAGCGGCAGTATGATGTTAGTTTGGGCCGCTTTTTTCCTCTCGATCCTTGGCCCATTTGGCGCCAGCATCGTAACATTTCAAGCCGTTTTACGGCACAGTTCCATGGTTCAACCGATCAAACCATTGGTGGCGCCCATCATTCCCTTGTCGATTTCGCCTGATGGCCAAACTGTGCGACTGACGGGTGCGCTGGATTACCCATTGCGCAAGCGTTTACTTTTTACGCTTTCAAACAATCCGGACATCGTCACTGTTGATTTGAACAGTTTAGGCGGCAATGTTTTCGCAGCGCGCGCATTGGTTTTAGACATCGCGAAACATGGATTTGATACGCACGTAAGCGAACAATGTTTTTCATCTTGCACGCTCGTTTTTATGGCAGGCAGCGAACATACACTTGGACCCGAGGGTGAATTGGGTTTTCATGGATACAAATTTAAGGGCATTGAGCGGTCAAACGGCACCAATCAGGTTCGATTTGTGGATTTGACTGAACAAGAAAACAAAGATCGCGAATATTTTAAATCAAAGGGCGTAACTTCAGATTTTACCGACCAAATTTTCAGCACGCCACCTTCGGAAATTTGGATTCCTAGTCGGAATGCCCTGCGTGAGGCACATGTTTTGTCGGAATAGACCGCGCAGTTTTCGCATTTTTGGGCGATGCAAATCTCTTGACTCATTGCACCAAAACTTGCAGGAGTGATTCATAGGTATCCTTATTGTGCAAAGCACAGGGGATTTAATTGGGAACACAGAACGAGCCTACCCAACAAGGGGCTTTAAACTGTGGCCGCCCCCGCGACTGTAAGCGGCGAGCGTGCGTTCATATCCACTGGCTTTGGCTGGGAAGGGAACGTTACGTGTTGAGCCGCGAGCCAGGAGACCAGCCTGTGAAGAACGAAATCAAATACCGTCGGGGTAGACGGTAAGGAGAAAAAATATGACGACTATCGCACTTTCAAACACAACAGTTTCCTCACGTGTTCTTCCAGTTGTTGCCGCCGCTATTGTTGGCATGGCACTTTTGTTTGTTGGCACAATTTCGCAAGCTGCTGTATTGCACGACGCCTCACATGACACACGTCATGCTGTTGTTGCGCCTTGCCACTAAGCACCAGCACAACTTTACATCATGATTAAAAAATTGTTTGCCAGCGCGTTGTTCGCTGGCCTTGCAGCGGCTGTCGTAGCGACACTGCTGCAACTTTGGTTGGTTTTCCCTCTTATTCAAGAGGCTGAACTTTATGAAACTGGCGCACTCGTTCATTTCGGGGGCGCCGCTGAAGCAGCAGCAGAACACGATCATTCAGCCCACGATCACGCGACCGACGGGCACGATATGGCTGCGGGTGAATTTGAAACACAGCGTCACATGCTGACGTTTTTCATGAACTTTGTGGTTTATGCTGGCTTTGCTTTTGTAATGGGTGCGGTTGTATCTGCGCTGGGCAAGAACGACGAAACACTGTCGCCACGTGATGGTCTTTTGTGGGGAATTGCCGGATTTGTCGCCGCTCATCTGGCGCCATCAGTCGGTTTACCACCTGAATTACCAGGAACGCCTGCCGCGGACATCGTTGCACGACAACTTTGGTGGGGCGGTACGATCATTGCCACGGCAATCGCACTTGGTTTATTTGCCTATGGCAAAACCGCCGTTCTTATGGCCATTGGCGTGGTCTTGATCTTAGCGCCACATATCATCGGCGCTCCGCACTTAAATGAACACTTCGGCATGGCACCACCAGAACTGGCCGCATTGTTTTCAGCTAGATCCCTAGCAGTAGGGGCTGCTGTTTGGCTTACTTTAGGTATGGTTTTCGCCAATGTCTGGTCGCGGACAAACACGAATAGCTAATCGACAATTTGAACGGGCCTGATAACTTGGGGGAAACACCCCACTGTTAAGGTCCGTTCATGCCCCACAATCCAGATGATCTTCAGCTCAGCCTTAGGCGCGCCATTCAATTGATTTCTTGGTGCCATCCAAGCGATTTTGTCCGAGCCTTACACAACGCTTGGATTGCTGAGAAAAGCCCCGCCGCCAAGGGGGCACTCACCCAAATTCTGACCAACTCTCGCATGTCAATGCTGGGCCGCCGACCGATTTGTCAGGATACCGGTGTGGTCAATGTGTTCCTAAAAATTGGCATTTCTGTTGAATGGACAACCCCACCGGATTTGACAGCGTTGGTAAATCAAGCTGTGGCAGACGCCTATTTAGATCAAGACAATCCATTGCGGGCATCGATGATTGTTGACCCATTAGGTGCGCGCCAAAATTCCGGTAATAACACACCTGCGATGGTCCACACCGAATTGGTAACGGGTGATCAAATCGAAGTTCATGTCGCGGCTAAGGGCGGTGGAAGCGAAAACAAAACCCAATTTGCCGTTCTTTTGCCTGGGGCAAACATTACAGATTGGGTCGTCGATAAGGTGTCGAAAATGGGTGCTGGTTGGTGCCCACCGGGGGTTTTGGGTATCGGTGTCGGCGGCAGTGTGGAACACGCCATGTTGATGGCCAAACGATCGCTTCTTGGTCCGGTTGATATGCCTAAACTTAGAACAAAAGGCCCGCAAAATCGAATTGAGAAATTGCGCATTGAAATTGCGGATCGAGTGAATGATTTGGGTATTGGCGCACAAGGATTGGGCGGCATAACAACAGTACTAGACGTAAAAATCGAAACAGCACCGACCCATGCTGCTTCGCTTCCCATTGCGCTTATTCCGAATTGCGCCGCGAACCGTCATATCAGATTTACCCTTACAGGCAACGGGCCGGCGACGTTTGATCCACCAAAAACCAGCGATTGGCCCGAAGTAATCACCGCCAAAACCGACGCCAACATTCGACATGTTGACCTGAACACCCTTAGCAAAGAGCAAATTTCCAAATGGAAAATCGGTGACCAACTGTTATTGCGGGGTAAAATGCTGACAGGTCGTGATGCAGCCCATCGTCGAATTTGTCAGATGTTAGATAAAGGCGAAGAATTACCCGTCAGCCTTAAAGGGCGCGTCATCTATTATGTTGGTCCAGTTGACGCGGTCAGAGATGAAATCGTGGGTCCGGCGGGCCCGACAACCGCAACCCGCATGGATCCGTACACCGAACAAATGCTGGATCAAACAGGGCTTGTTGCGATGATTGGTAAGGCCGAACGCGGCCCTTTGGCCATTGAGGCCATCAAGAAACACAAAGCAGCATCCTTGATTGCAACAGGCGGTGCCGCATTCCTGATTTCGCAATCGATCAAGTCGTCGCGTGTCCTTGCATTTGAAGATTTAGGCATGGAGGCCATCCACGAATTTGATGTCCTTGATTTCCCCGTGACCGTGGCAGTCGACGCCAAAGGCAACTCTATTCATCTTGAGGGCATCAAAGACTGGGCGCGCGCACCGATTTTGCTACCTTAACCAGTAAGATCATGGCATTTATTGAGGGGAACCCTAGGTAAAGCAAACTAAGCGCTTGCATGAACACCGCAATCCTTTACCGTCATGCGACTGCATTTGGGGCCACATGAACACTACGAATCATACACTTGTCGCAGAAGACATTCACAAAAGCTTTGGCAATTTAAACGTGCTAAAGGGGATTTCTCTTCGCGCCTCAAAGGGCGATGTAATCTCAATTATTGGCAGTTCAGGATCGGGCAAAAGTACATTTTTGCGGTGCATCAACTTTCTTGAAACCCCAGATCAGGGCCGTGTCTTTTTGGATGGCGAAGAGGTCGAGGTTCAAACCGATCGTAAGGGTCGCCTGTTAGGGGCTGATCCCAAGCAAATTCAACGTTTACGCAGCCAACTCGGCATGGTTTTCCAAAGTTTTAATCTTTGGTCTCACATGACGGTTTTGGAAAATGTGATCGAAGGCCCCATTCAGGTTCAAAAATTGGACCGTGAAACCGCCGTTAAACGCGCTATGGATTATTTGGAAAAGGTTGGTATCGCCGAAAAAGCCGCCTCTTATCCAAGTCAGCTTTCGGGTGGCCAACAACAACGCGTCGCAATTGCGCGTGCACTGGCCATGGAACCCAAAGCACTTTTATTTGACGAGCCGACCTCTGCCCTCGATCCTGAATTGGTGGGCGAAGTTTTGCGCGTTATGAAACAACTTGCCGAAGAAGGCCGCACCATGATCGTGGTCACCCATGAAATGGGTTTCGCCCGCGAAGTCAGCGATCGTGTTATATTCCTTCATCAAGGCCAAGTCGAAGAAGAAGGCACGCCAAGCGACGTGTTTGAAAATCCGAAATCCGAACGATGCCGCGCCTTTTTGGCAAGCTCGCTTTGATCAATTTACTAAAACCATGAAACGGGAGAGACCAATGAAACTAACAACACTTCTAACCACTGCTGCTTTGGCCACTGGCATTGCATCTGCATCAATGGCTGACGCCATCCGCATGGGTACTGAAGGTGCCTACCCTCCATATAACTTCGTAAACGACGCAGGCGAAGTTGATGGATTTGAGCGTGAAGTTGGTGATGCACTTTGTGAGCGCGCTGAACTGGAATGTACATGGGTAACGAATGACTGGGATAGCATCATTCCAAACCTAGTATCTGGCAACTATGACACGATCATTGCGGGTATGTCGATCACAGACGAGCGCGACGAAGTCATCGATTTCACATCCGAATATTTCCCGCCAGATCCCTCAACATATGTTGCTTTGGCTGGTTATGACGGCGACCTTTCTGGCGCTATTGTTGCGGCACAAACCTCAACGATCCAAGCATCATATATTGCTTCATCTGGTGCAACACTGGTTGAATTCGCAACACCAGAAGAAACAGTTGCAGCTGTTCGTAATGGCGAAGCTGACGCAGTTTTGGCTGATGACGCATTCTTGGCCGACATCGTAAACGCATCAAACGGCGAATTGGCTTTCACAGGCGAGCCTGTAAGCATCGGCGGTGGTATCGGCATGGGTATCCGCGAGTCTGATACAGAGCTGAAAGACAAGATGAACGCTGCAATCGCGTCTATCAAAGCTGACGGAACATTGACTGCGTTGATCGCAAAATGGTTCGACGGCCGCATGGTTAAATACTAAGTTTATCGGTTTTGGGCCACCTTCGGGTGGCCCTTTTCCACTTCTAATCTAACAAAGTTAAGGCCCCGATGTTTAATCATTGCGCAGATCCAAGTTTGCTGGACGGCCTAAGTTGGTGGTCGTGTTATCTGACCACAGGCAAACATATCAATTTTTATCAATCGTTCTTGGTCGTCTTTGCCTTGTTGCTTTTGACCGTGCCAATTATCTTGGCGTTTGGGTTTGCTGGTGCATTGGCGCGCCGATCACGAATGTTGCCAGTTCGGTGGTTTGGCCTTGGGTACACATCCATGGTGCGCGGTATCCCTGACATCATTTTCTTTTTGTTCGTCCCCATCGCAATGGACCAAGGCATTGAATATCTTCGCCACCAATGGAAGTGTAGCGATTGGCTAGAACCCGTCCGACAAGGCAATGATTTTGTTGTTTGTACGGCTGCCAAAATGCCATTGGGAATTTCGCCGCAATGGGTCCATGAAACTTATGGGTTTTTGCTGGCGACTTTGGCCTTTGCCATCGTTTTCGGGGCTTTTGCGGCAAATACCCTACATGGTGCCCTAGGCGCTGTACCCAAAGCACAACTAGAAACCGCCGCAGCGTTCGGTATGAGCCGTGGACAAATTTTCCGACGCATTCATTTGCCGCAAATGTGGGCGTATGCCCTGCCCGGCCTATCAAATTTGTGGATGATCTTGATCAAAGCCACACCGTTGTTGTTCCTACTTGGTGTAGAAGACATCGTATATTGGGCGCGTGAACTTGGAGGCACAAAAACCGCACGCTTTGCTTACCCACACCCTGATTGGCGTTTGGGCTATTTCCTTGTGCTGTTGGTTTTCTATCTTGGGTTAACTTGGGTCAGTGAAAAGTTCTTTAACAATCTAACGCGCCGCGTTTCTAAAGGCCAAACAACGATTGGGGGCACCGTATGAGTTGCGCTCAAACATTCACGGATTATGCATTTCGTGCCCTTGGATACGGCGAACGCGCCTTGCCAAAAGCTGACATTTCCCTTTGCGAACAGATCGTCCTTATTGGGTCTGGTTTGATCTGGAACGTTTATTTTGCGGTTGTTGCGCTTGGCTTTGGCTTTTTCTTTGCTTCCCTCGTTGCCTTTGGTCGAGCCAGTGATCGAAAGTGGCTTTCGTTACCAGCTGCCACATTCATTTTCTTGGTCCGCGGATCGCCCTTATTCATTCAGTTTTTCATTGTGTACGAAACATTCGTTTTACTGCCCAAAGTCGGCTGGGACATTAATTTGGGCTTCATCGAAATTGGCATTGAAACACGTTGGTTGACCCGCGCTTGGTTGGGTGCCGCGATTGTGTTGTTCTTGAATACATCGGCTTACACAGCGCAGATATTCTATGGCGCCTTAAAATCAGTGCCACGTGGCGATATCGAAGCTGCACGCGCCATTGGCATGAATACCGTCCAGATCAACCGTCGCATTATCTGGCCAACCATGTTGCGCCTTGCGTGGCCAAGTTACACAAACGAGGCGATCTTTCTGTTTCACGCAACGGCCTTGGTGTTCTTTTCCAGTTTTCCTGCATGGCAACAACGCGGTGATTCACTCTATTATGCCAGCTATTTTGCGGACAAAACGTTCAATCCTTTTGTGCCTTACCCAATCATTGCAGGGTTTTTCATTCTGTTCACCATTCTTTTGATCCTGTTATTTGGCTGGGCGAACAAACGATTAAACCGTCACCTAAGTTGATTAAACCCAGCAATGCATCGGCTTATTGGGTGGCCTCAGCATCATGAAGACCCCCTTCGGCTACGAGATAGGCCAACAAATCTTGAATTTCTTGCGGCTTTTTAATGCCACCAAAACCCATTTTTGTACCTGGCACGAAAGCGCGAGGTTTTGTTAGGAATTCCGTTAATGTCTTTTCATCCCAGATGACTGACAACGCCGCCATGGCGTTGGAATATCGGTATCCCTCAATACTGCCTGACGGGCGATTGATTACACCCGCCAAACTTGGGCCGGTTAGCTTTTTATTCTCACCAATAGCGTGACATGCCTGACACCTACGGAACACGAATTTACCGCGCTCAGCGCTGCTCAATTCTGGTTTACCCATAGTGCGCGAGCCATCCTCGCGAGAAACAAACCACGCGACACCTGCGGTCAAAATAATTGCTACACCCACGATGAGAAACACAAAACGCATTGCAAACTCCTAATTTTGACATTGGTTTTAACAGAAAAACTTGGACGAAAAAGCCCATGAATTTCCTGCGCCATCTTGACAGTACGCCCTTCGAGCCCGACGCTGAAATTGGAAATGGGAGTTTGGGGAAATGGAACAAACAAAACTTGCTTGGCAATATTTAAATGGTTTGGGTGACGCCAACCTTGTGGTTGTCTCCGAAGAAAATGTTGCACCATTAGCTGGTCAAATCTCGATCAAAATGGCCGCGGCCAGTTTAAATTACCGCGACTTGGTGGTGATGGATGGCAAGCACGGGGCATCAGTTCAACCGCCGTTAATTCCGCTTTCTGACGGTGCCGGACATGTTGTTGCCATTGGCGCGGGTGTAACCGAATTCAATCTCGGCGATATGGTTTGTCCGTTATTTTTTCCAAACTGGGTCGCTGGCACACCACCGACAGATATGCACTCTTGGATGCTGGGCGGCCCCGCTGACGGGGTCTTGACCGAATATTTCACCACGGATGCAAGTGCCGTTATTAAGGCACCTTCAAACCTTACCACAACCGAAGCCGCGTGCTTGCCCTGTGCTGGCCTGACTGCATGGTCAGCGCTCACCAACCCCACACCAATCCGCGCAGGTGAAACTGTTTTAATTCTCGGTACAGGTGGTGTTGCATTGTTCGCATTGGCATTTGCCAGGGCAATGGGTGCCCGCACGATTGTTTTAACATCGAGCGATAAAAAGATAGCGATGCTGAATGATCTAGGTGCGCAAGACGTTGTAAATTATAAAACAACACCAAAGTGGTCAAAAATGATCAAAACCATGACAAACGGTAAGGGTGTCGATCGGGTGATCGAATTAGGTGGGGCCGAAACATTGGAACAATCCATTCGTGCCGTGCGTGTTGGCGGCACTGTTGTGACGATTGGCAATGTAACCGGATCACTGGCCACTATTCCGTTGCCTTTAATGTTGACCCGTTACATCAATCTGCAGGCGGTTTCTGTCGGGCATAAACAAGCATTTGCAGAAATGAACCGCGCAATTGAACTGAATAAGATAAAACCCGTTATTGATCGTGTTTTTCCTTTCGAGAAAGCCCCCGAAGCATTCGCCTACTTACGCGCCGCTGGCCACTTTGGCAAAGTTTGTGTGGCTATAGATTAACGCCTAAACAGAACTCAAAGTATTAATTTTTGGGTGGATCTTGATATGTTTGACGATACCTAAAGCTGCCAGAGGCGGTCGCAATTAGTTCACCTGTTTCGTCTTTCACGGATGCTTCTGCAAAGAATACGCGTTTTCCACCGCCCGTTTTGCGCCCTTCTGCAATCAACATTTTGCCTTTGGGCCGAGAAAGATAATTACTGGTCAGGGTCAAGGTCATACAGTGAATACTGACTTCGTCCGCACCTGCAAAACAGCCGCAATAACCCATAGCTGTATCCATCAACGTGGCCAACATTCCCCCATGCGGCTGACCTTGACGGTTAGTTAGTTTGGGTTTCATCGGGCAGTTTAACACGGCCCGATCCTGTTCCCATTCAACCAGTTGATAGCCAATCAGTTTTTGAAACTCATATTCGTCTTCAATTGGGGTTGATACATCATTCATTGTGTCAGACCTTTTTAATCTTGCTTAAGGGCACGAAGCCCAGCCGCCGCAAACGCGGGAACATGCGCACCCAGTGATATTGCCTTTTTCGGATTTGACGCGTTCCCGTCCAGCGCCCGTTTTTTTACACCTTGTAAAACTGCCGCCATTCGAAAAAAGCAAAATCCCAGATAAAACCCGAAATCTTGGATCCGATCTATGCCACGCGCACCGCAATAGCGATCAACAAATTCTTGATCACTCGGCAAACCAAAGGCAGCACGATCTATCCCAGCAAGGCCACGCCCCTCGGCACCGTGGGGCATTTGCCATTGCATGATCACAGAAGCTAAGTCTGCAAATGGATGCCCCAATGTCGACAGTTCCCAATCTAAAACCGCGCGAATTTTGGTGCCGCCAGATTTAATGATCAGATTGTCTAACCGATAGTCGCCATGCACCAAAGTTCGTTGTCCATCATCCTGCGGAAGACGCTCGTTTAGCATCACAATCAAGCGATCCATGTCAGAAATTGCGCCTGTTTCACTATCATAATATTGCTTTGACCAACGTTTGATTTGACGAGCGCAGTAATCACCAGGTGCGCCATAGTCCGCTAAGCCGACTTGTGCAGGATCGACATTGTGAAGTGCGGCTAAAACCCGCCCCATTTCCGCAACCACTGCACCACGAGCGGTGGTAGATAGCTGAGGCATGGAGGGATCGTCATACGTGTCGCCAATCACATGGTCCATCACATAAAATGCTGATCCAATGATCGTTTCATCCTCGCAAAGTAAATGCATCTTTGCGACTGGCACAGGTGTTGCCGACAAAGCGGACTGCACCTTGAACTCGCGATCAACAGCATGTGCGGATTTCAACAAAATCCCAGGCGGTTTACGTCGCAAAACATATTTGCCAGCCTTAGTTTCGATCAAAAAAGTTGGATTGCTTTGACCATGGGCAAATTTGGTTGCTGTAATTTCTGAATCAAACCCCGCTAATTTATCACCGAGGAATGCCCTAACGGCCACTAAATCAAGTTCGTTTGCGTCGTTCATGCGCCGTCGTTCTGATAGCGTTTCAATTCTGCACGCGCCACTTGGCGGCGATGAACTGCATCAGGGCCATCAGCCAATCGCAAGGTACGCACATGGGTCCACATTGCGGCAAGGGGTTGATCCTGTGAAATTCCACCTGCGCCGTGCATTTGCATGGCTTCATCAATAACCTTCAGTGCCATCAACGGTGCCACAACTTTGATTTGAGAAATCCAAGGCGCGGCTTCGCGTTTACCTTTTGTATCCATCATCCAAGCGGCTTTTAGGCACAACAAACGCGCTTGTTCAATTTCCATTCTAGCGTTGGCAATGATGTCATAGTTCGCACCAAGTTCAGCAAGTTTTTTCCCAAACGCGTGACGGCTTGACGCCCGCTGGCACATTAATTCCAACGCCATTTCAGCCTGTCCAATTGCCCGCATACAATGATGAATGCGCCCTGGTCCCAAACGACCTTGGGCCACTTCAAATCCCCGTCCCTCGCCAAGAACCAGATCGGCATTGGCGACACGAACATCCGTAAATCGAATATGCATATGGCCATGCGGCGCGTCATCGTGATGAAACACTTGCATGGGGCGTAAAATTTCAATGCCATCGGATTTTGCTGACATTAAAAACATCGAGTGCCGGCTATGCTTTGCCGCATCAGGATTTGTATTCGCCATAACGATATACATTTCACAGCGCGGATCCCCCGCACCTGTTGCCCACCACTTTTCGCCGTTAAGAACCCAATCATCACCGTCACGCACGGCTGACAAGGCAAGGTTGGTAGGATCTGAACTGCCCACATCAGGTTCAGTCATCAAGTATGCTGATCGGATGTCTCCGTTCAACAAAGGGGTTAACCAACGTTCCTTGTGATCAACGGTGCCATACCGTTCAAGCACTTCCATATTGCCTGTATCGGGTGCGTTGCAGTTAAAGATTTCTGCGGCGATTGAAACCTTGCCCATCTCTTCTGCCAGATAAGCATATTCAACGGTATTGAGACCAAAACCACTTGCAGAATCCGTCAGCCAAAAGTTCCAAAGGCCACGGGATTTCGCAAGATCTTTCAACCCGTTTAGGATTTCAAGCTGGCGTTCAGTGTGTTGAAAGCGATCACCAGAGGCATGCTTTCCGACCTCTGCATGATATTCAACATCAAGAGGCGCGATCTCATCGCGGATCATCCTGCGCACTTGATCTACCAGCGGGGCTACCCGATCCGAAATGCCTAAATCCATGATCTATCCTCTCTACTAAGACGTGCTTTGCTTTTCACAAGTTTTGAGTGAAGCGCTAAGACAAGTCCAGCATGAAAGGAAAATTCAGTTTAAAACCATTTCGCCATTGGCGGCAGACTCATCAAAACGGCATTGGCATCATGTCCGGTTTCCAAGCCGAATTTGGTACCGCGATCATAGACCAAGTTGTATTCCGCGTATAAGCCACGGTGGATTAGTTGCGCATCTTTGTCAGCATCATTCCATGGCTGTTGCATACGTTTTTGGATCAGCGGCACGTAAGCTGGCAAAAAGGCACGACCAACATCCTGTGTGAAAGCGAAATCCTTGTCCCAGTCACCGGTATTCAAATCATCATAGAAGATGCCGCCGACACCACGGGCGCGGTGACGGTGGGGGATATAAAAATACGTATCGGCCCATTCTTTAAACTTGTCATAATAGCCCGCGTCATGCGGGTCACAGTGCGCCCGTTGCGTGGCATGAAAATGTTCGGTGTCTTCTGCATACTCAATACAGGGGTTCAAATCTGACCCGCCACCAAACCACCATGCGTGGGGTGTCCAAAACATGCGTGTATTCATGTGAACGGCGGGCGCATGTGGATTTTGCATATGGGCAACCAAGGAAATACCAGCCGCCCAGAAACGCGGATCATCTCTCATTTCAGGAATGTTTTTCTGCGCCGCCATCGCCTTTTGCGCGCGTTCACCCAACGTGCCGTAAACAGTCGAAATATTCACACCAATTTTTTCAAAAACTCGACCACCGCGCATCACGGACATTTCTCCGCCGCCTGCATCGCTGCCATCATCAGATGTCCGTGTTGTTTCGGTGACCTCAAATCGCCCAGCTGGCGCATCACCGCCAAATTTATCTTCTAGCCCCTCAAAGCTTGTTCGAATTTCATTTCGCAACTGGCGAAACCATGCCGAGGCTTGTGATTTTTGCTGATCAAAGTTGTTTGTCATTTCTTAGCATCCTACTGTGATGCTAAGAACCTACACCCAACACATTGGAAAACGATAGTGCGACAGATTACCTTTTTTATGTTGCCCCTTGCCTTTCTTGTCGCTTGTGCCACGCCCCAGGAACGTTGCATTGCAGTTGCCAGCAAAGATCTGCGCGTTGTTCGGGCGTTGATTTCTGAAACAGAAGGAAACTTGGAACGCGGATATGCCATTCGCCAAGATACTGTCCCTAATTTCACGATGTCCTTTTGCAATCAAAACGGCGCGTTGACGACTTGCCTAAATCAAACAACTACAACTGTTGATAAGCCTGTTGTTATTGATTTTGCCGCCGAGCGCAAAAATCTGAAAGAGCTGCGCACGAAAGAACGTGAATTAGGCCAACGCGCAACAGTTGCGGCGCAACAATGTCAGGCTGATTATCCCTGAGTGGAGCCGCAAATTTCACAATTTGTGCGACGCGCAACTTTAATCACACGGGTTTCTGCAAACAAAGCATCATACATCATCAATCGCCCTGAAAGACCCTGACCCGCACCTGTTATGTGTTTAACCGCCTCAAGCGCCATCATCGTACCCAAAACGCCCGGCAAGGGTGAAATCACTCCTGCTTCGGCACAACTGGGCACCATGCCTGGGGCAGGTGATTTCGGAAACACGCATTGATAACATGGGCCATCATTGGCCGGATCAAACAAACTTATCTGACCTTCCCATTGGGTTATCGCCGCAGAAATTAAGGGTGTTTGTGTGGCACAGGCTGCGCGATTTACCAAATAGCGCGTTTCAAAATTGTCCGTTCCATCCAAAACCAGATCATACTCGGCAAGCAATTCTTTTGCAAAATCCTCATCCAGATTGCGATAATATGGCTTAATGTTGATGTGTTGGTTAATCGCTTTCATCGCGATTTCAGCAGAAAAAACCTTGGCCATTTCTACGCGTTCTTCGGTGTGAATGACTTGGCGTTGCAAGTTACTGTCGTCAACATCATCCCCATCAATCACCCCAATCGTTCCAACACCTGACGCCGCCAGATACAATAACGCAGGTGAACCAAGCCCACCTGCCCCAACCACCAAAACGCGAGCGTTCTTTAGCTGTTTTTGGCCGGGCCCACCGACCTCTCGCAACATGATGTGCCTTGCATAACGGGCCAGCTCGGCGTCGGAAAACTTATCCGATTTTGGGGCATCTTCGTTATTTGGTCCCGCGCGTTTCTTTAATTTGTTTAGAGCGTATCGATAGGCGACGATTAGACCGACAAAGCCGGCGAATAATGCCCATGACCGTAAATCACCCGTCGCAACACGCAGCGAATTTTCTGATGGTAACGTTAGCTGTATCAAAATGACGGCCAAAAACAGAATGGCGATCAATAGCCATCGCTGTTGTTTTGGTACCTTTAAGAAAAATCCCAGCAGCCAAAGACCACAGGCAAAAGCAATCACCCAAAGCATTAGTTAGAGCCAGTTGAACCAAAACCGCCTGCACCGCGATCAGTTTCATCCAATTCATCAACTTGCTTAAACTTGGCTTGTACGACAGGGGCCACAACCATTTGGGCAATGCGGTCGCCGTGCGAAATCACAAAATCCGCACTTGAATGGTTGATCAAAATGACATCAACAGGCCCGCGATAATCGCTATCAATCGTGCCCGGCGTATTAAGGCAGGTTATGCCCTGTTTTAGGGCCAGCCCTGAGCGGGGGCGAATTTGAACCTCAAATCCTTGCGGTATCTCCATGGCAAATCCAGTAGGAATCAAGGCACGTGCGCCCGACGGAACAACAACGCCGCCTGCCCTATTTTCTGCCGGTAGATTTGCACGTAGATCGGCCCCAGCGGCGCCACTCGTTTCGTACGAGGGCAAAACCACGGCTTGATCAGCACCATCAAGAAAACGAAAATATATTGTCGTGCTCATGTTTCTTCCCCGCCCAATGCAAGGGAAATTCGTGAGGCAAGCAATTCGGCAACGGCGGTCTTACCCATTCTGGGCCAAGCATCAGCCCCCTCTGCGGAAATCAAAACCACCTCGTTTTCGTCACCCCCCATAATGCCAGTTTGCGGACTGACATCGTTGGCAACAATCCAATCACATCCTTTGCGTTCGCGTTTTGACGTTGCATTCGCAATGACGTCATCCGTTTCCGCAGCAAAGCCAATAACCAAACCTGGCCGCCCTTCTTTCAATTGAGAAACGGTTGCCAGGATGTCTGAATTTTCGGCCAACACAAGCGCGGGAATGCCGTTTATGTCTTTCTTAATTTTTGAATCACTCGCACTGGTTACGTGCCAATCCGCAACTGCTGCAGCAAAAATTGCGGCATCAGCAGGCAGGGCATCTTCCACAGCCGACAGCATTTCGGCCGCTGTTTCTACATTCACAACCTCGACGCCTGCGGGTGGTGCGATGTTGGTTGGGCCCGTTACAAAAACAACCTCGGCCCCTTGCCCTTGTAATGCTTTGGCAATCGCCGTTCCTTGTGTTCCAGATGATCGGTTCGCAATATAGCGAACAGGATCAATAGGTTCATGGGTTGGGCCTGACGTCACTAAAACTCGTTTTCCTTTTAGCGCTTTATCCGCCAATGCAACGGTGATCGCATCTTGAATATCACGCGCCTCAACCATGCGTCCTGGGCCATATTCACCACAGGCCATCGCACCCTCAACTGGCCCAACAAAGGAAACGCCATCCTCACGCAATGTTGCAACGTTGCGCTGGGTCGCTGGATGTAGCCACATACGTACATTCATAGCAGGGGCGACCAATACTGGCTTATCCGTCGCCAATAATACCGTGCTGGCAAGATCATTCGCCATGCCGTTTGCCATTTTCGCCAATAGATCAGCCGTTGCGGGCACAACCACAACCAAATCTGCGGCGCGAGACAACTCAATATGACCCATTTCCGCTTCGTCAGTCAGATCGAAAAGATCACGATAAACTTTGTCCACACACAATGAGGAAACTGTAAGTGGGGTTACAAACTGCTCGCCCGCCTTTGTTAAAACTGGTGTCACTTTGGCACCGTCCTCACGTAACTTTCGGATCAATTCCAATGATTTGAAAGCTGCTATTCCGCCACCAATGATCAATAAAATGCGTTTGCCATGCAACATTACGATGTCCCCTATTCGCGTTACGAGAAACAGTAGTGACGAAATCTTAGGCATTCAAGGTAAAGCACATGCTTTTGATCTGGAAACTCTCACCCTATAAAGACGCGAATGCAGTTTTAAGCACGTGGAAAACATGACGTCCAATTTAACATTGATCACCGGCGGTGCCGCGTCTGGCAAATCAGCCTTTGCTGAACGACTTGTTCGTACCAATGGGGGGCAAAAGCATTATTTGGCTACAGCACAGGCATTTGATGATGAAATGCGCGAAAAGGTAAAGAAACACCAAAACATGCGTGGCCAAGATTGGATCACATACGAAGAACCATTTAATCCAGCTTTGATTATCGCAAATTTAGGAGAAAATGACATTTTGCTGTTGGATTGCGCCACGCTTTGGCTAACTAATTTGCTTTTGGATAATCGCGATATTTCTGCGGCGACATCGACCCTGTTGGCGGCCATTTCTGATAGTTCAGCAAGCATCGTTGTGGTGACAAATGAAGTCGGCAGTGGAATTGTGCCGCAAGATGCACTTTCACGAAAATTTCGACAGGCCCAAGGCGAACTTAATCAACAATTGTCGGCTAAGGCATCAACGGTCGCAGTCGTCATTTCAGGCCTGCCAATGGTTTTAAAGGGTCAATTGCCGGATAAACTGGCATGAACATCTGGTGGGTGCGTCATGGCCCAACCCATCGTAAAACGATGGTTGGCTGGTCTGATGTCGACGCAGATCTTTCTGATCACGACGCTGTTTCGCGATTAGACAAATTCCTGCCTCAAGCCCCAATTTTCACCTCTGATCTTGTCCGTACAATCCAAACCGGCGACGCAATTGCACCGCGCACGCGGCTGGGTGAAAATGCCAAACTTCGCGAAATTCACTTTGGCGATTGGGAATTACGCGCATTCAATGAAATTGAGGCGGAATCGCCAGAACTTATTCGCGCCTTTTGGGAACAACCCGGCGATATTGCCCCACCTAATGGCGAAAGTTGGAATGCCTTCGCGGAACGCATCAACGGCGCGGTGGATCAGCTGATTAAACAACCGCATGAGGATTTGATCATTGTGGCACATTTTGGCGTTATTGTTTCACAAATCGCTCGAGCCTTGGATGTCAGTCCCTATCAAGCTTTTGCCCATAAAATCGACAACCTGTCTGTCACGAAAATTACCTATCCTACGCCAGCAAAGCCTGCCTTTATCAATCACATCGCTTGATCCATTAGCCCACAAATTTGAATTTCCATCTTTTGGGTAACGGGCCTAAGCTTAAGAAAATATAAAGGAACAAGTCTATGAGTTTTGATTTAGTTATTGGCGATCGCTATCCATCCAGTTGGTCATTACGAGGATGGTTGTTATTTGAAAAATTCAATATTGAACACAAACTTCACCATGTGTCTTTCATTGATGATCGATTGGTCGAAGAACAAATGCCAGAATTCGCACCGGCCAAAACCGTGCCAACGGTTCGTACACCCGAGGGGGTGATTGTCGGCGACAGCCTTGCCATAGCCGAAGAACTGGCAAGCCGTTACCCAGACGCGGGTATTCTGCCAAAAGATCCTGCTGCTCGGGCTGTTGCACGTTTCTTGATGTCCGAAATGCATTCAGGCTTTGGTGACTTGCGCAATGATTGCCCGATGAATTTGCGTGTGGCTTACAGCGAAACCTCTCCTTCGGATGAAGTTAAGAAAGATTTAGCTCGTTTGGAGAAAATCTGGGCTTATGCGCGAAAAACTGTCGGCTCCGAAGGTCCTTGGCTTTGTGGTGAGTACGGCGCTGTTGATGCATTTTTTGCACCCGTTGCGGCGCGGATAGCCGGTTATGGTTTAACCGTCGGGCCTGATGCCGCTGCTTATGTGAAAGCACATCTTGCTGATCCGGCCTTTCGTCGCTGGCGTGCAATGGGAATGATCAAAGGCGCACATTTGCCGTGGTATGAACGTGACTATCCGCAAGTGAATTGGCCTGGCCCAACCCCAATTTTGGCCACAAATGCAGAAGGGCCAAGCGAAAATACACTGTGCCCTTATTCACGACTGCCTGTTACACATTTCCTGTCAATTGATGGGTGCGTTTTCGGGTTTTGCAATGAATTCTGTCGCGATAAAACCCGCCCCGATCCTGCGGCTTGGCCGGCATTTATGGAAATTTACCAATCTTAAACACTCTGGCGCGCATCCTTGGTTAATTTTTATTAACCAAGGAATCACGCGATGGTTGCCCGTACCTTTACCGTGGCATTTGAAGGCGTTGATGCCCGTTTGGTCGAGGTGCAATGCGCCGTAACCGCGGGCATGCCTGCGTTTTCGGTCGTCGGCCTGCCAGACAAAGCCGTCAGCGAGGCGCGCGAACGTGTACGCGCGGCGTTGACGGCTATGGCTATTGCTTTGCCGTCAAAACGCGTGACCATCAACATGTCGCCTGCCGATTTGCCCAAAGAGGGGTCACATTTTGATCTGCCGATTGCATTGGCTTTGTTGGCGGCGCTCGAAATTTTGCCAAAGGATGCCGTTGCAGGCATCATGTCCCTTGGTGAAATGTCTCTTGATGGTGGATTGATCGCAGTCAATGGCGCATTGCCTTCGGCTATGGCGGCTGCGGAAAATGATTTGTCATTGGTTTGTCCAAAACTATGTGCCGCCGAGGCCGCATGGGTTGATGCAACCTCTGTTCTTGGGGCCAATGATCTGACGCAGGTAATTCAGCATTTCACAGGGCAGCGTTTGATTGAACCAGCAAGCGCAGGCGAAGTGACAAGGGAAACCAATCATCGGGATATGCGTGACGTCAAAGGTCAAGAACGTGCTAAACGCGCCTTAGAAATTGCCGCCGCCGGTCGACATCACGTCATGATGGTTGGCTCGCCGG
>Ga0208971_1000692_pt1 | contig 22735 bp, 20 predicted proteins | sample AOAMet1_18_M0_10_2_FD_188229 | JGI IMG/M metagenome (GOLD analysis project Ga0208971, IMG submission 188229) | Ammonia-oxidizing marine microbial communities from Monterey Bay, California, USA - CAN11_18_M0_10 (SPAdes) | ecosystem: Environmental > Aquatic > Marine > Intertidal zone | place... | reverse complement strand
CTCTCGCAGCTACTGGCTTACGATTACTGCGGCCAGCCTGTCCATGCTGGTCATCGCGCTGTACTACCAATACGCACTAGGCGAGGAGCCCTGTCAGGTCTGTATTCAAGCTCGCCTCTGGGTGTTTGCTTTACTTCTGGTCAGCATGACTACAGCCACACTCCCGGAACATCGACTCTGGAGGCTATCCGGTAACCTTTTAGCACTGGCCTGCGCCGTCGGGCTGGGGGAGCGCGCCTGGTTCCTTTACCAGTTAGAAAATGGCATTGGTAATGGCAGCTGCGAATTTCAGCTCGGTATGCCCGATTGGTTTGCCATTGACCAGTGGCTCCCCTCTTTATTTGAGGTCCGAAATTTGTGTTCGTTTACCCCGGAAATGCTGTTCGGGCTGAGCATGGCAGAAGGGCTTCTGCTCATCGCAGGGCTGCTGAGCGTCGTCATCAGTTGCGCGCTCCTTAGCCATCACATGGCAAGAAAAGTTGAGTCTCGATCCACTAGCGCCCCACGATAACGCAGGAAAAAAGCCACCTCGAGGCGGGCAAACGAGCAGACCAAGTGATACTGGATGACACTCTTTTCGAACTGGCGGCTTATGAAAACTCCGATGTCACTGTAGTTGAGACAATTTTCGCTTGCGAAATTGCCTGCAAAAACAATGCGCGCTGAGCTCGAGATAATTCTCGCCGAGTAGCGGGCTAAACGGGCCCTAGACCATTCTGGCGTAAACTTCTTTTATAACAGTGTGCGCCAACATAACGTCTTCGTGAGTACAGTCAAACTGCCCTACTTGAAAACGAATCACTTTTTGGTCCTGCCAAATACTCTGAGTCAAATAAATTCGGCCATCGTCGTTGATCGCATCGACCAGCTGCTGCTGCATACTGTCGTCACCCTCACAGCGAAAAGAGAACAGGCTGAGCACAGGTTCGCTGGTAATAAAAAAACCGGGAGTTAGCCGCAGGCGCTCGCACAGTTCCTGCGCCCAAACCACGTGGTTTCGCAGTCGAGTGCGCAACCCCTCCAAGCCATAGGATCGAATTAAAAACCAGAGCTTTAGGGCTCGAAATCTGCGCCCCAAAGGAATTGTCCATTCCGAAAAATTAGTAATTTCCTCTTGGCTGGTGGTGAGGTACTCGGGCTGAATTTTTAGCGTGTCAATTTGAGCTTGCGCGTCTCTAAGAAACTGTACGGAGCAGTCGAACTGAGCACCTAGCCACTTATGAGGATTGAATACAATGCTGTCAAATTCGCTGACCCCCTCCCATAACCCGCCCCGCAACTCAGGACAAATCATAGCTGCACCCGCCCACGCCGCGTCGACATGAGTGTACAAATTCTCGTCTTTGGCGATGGCTGCAATCATCTTAAGATCGTCGCTGGCCCCGATACTTGTTCCCCCGGTTACCGCAATAATTCCAGCGGGGTGAAGGCCATTCTCTCGATCATGACTAATAGCTCTACGCAACGCATCACCGTCTAAACCGTGTAGCGGACCTTGAGTGGAAATTTTTACCAGATTGGCCTGTCCAATACCGGCAATCCAGCACGCGCGATCTATTGACGAATGAACCTGATCAGAGCAGTAAATACGAATTTTTCCTTGTTCTGAAAGCCCTTGTGCATTGCCAGTGAAACCCGTCGCTCGCTCTCGCATAGTTAGCACGGCAGAAAGGGTCGCCGATGATGCGCTGTCCTGAATCACACCCGTATAACCATTGGCGATTCCCAGAGCCTGTCGCAGCCAATCCACCATCACCTGCTCCATCTCGGTCGCCGCAGGAGATGTTTGCCAGAGCATGCACTGCGCCGCAATAGTAGAAACCAACATTTCCGCCAACATCGAAGGTGGCGCTGCGTTTGCTGGAAAATAGGCAAAAAACCGAGGGTGCTGCCAGTGGGTCATCCCGGGCATGACGATGCGCTCAAAGTCACCCATGATAGTGTCCATGTCTTCGCCAGCTTCAGGAGGTGACACGGGAAGCTGCGCTTTTATGGCGCCCGGCGCTGTTTGAGCGCGCACCGGTAGCGTTCGTAGTCTTTGATGATAATCTGAGGCCCACTCAGAAATTTTTCTACCCCATTCGGAAAACTCATCCCACAGCACGACAACCACTCCCAGAAAAATTTAGCGCATCAACTTATAAGCGAACACCATAACCTGCCGACACCCCAATGGCTCCGTTGCCATAGAGCAGCCTTGCCCTCAACTTCTATCTATGCTGCCCTTCGGAATTAGGGCGCAGCCTTCCGCAAATTCAGCGCGATTAAGATGCTTAGCTCCCAAAGAATCACGTAAAACGGTGTTTTAACGTATCGGGTATCCGGGGCGATGAATGTCAGTTTTTTAGCGGCTCAAAACGGTTTTTCTCAAGATTTTTTATTACGTTTTCCGGGGTAAACACGCGTCCGTTCATCACGATGTAACAGCCATTGGGCAAGGTCTGTACGGCTGCGACTGAGCCGCCAATATTGAAGACTGCGTCGTTATGTGCGAAGGCTGCAGGCTGCAAAGCGCCGGTCAAAACAATAGTTTTACCTTGAATCATAGACAGCGCTCTGGCGGTTTCGATCATGCCGTCAGTCCCGTGAGTGATAAGAACGCGGTCGCAAGAGGAGGCGTTAACGCACTCAACAATGTAACGTCGATCTTCGTCGGTCATATCGAGGCTATCAACCTTCATGAGCTCCTCAACCACAAAGTCAAAGCCCACCCCCATACTCTCAAGAAGTGGGCCAACAACGGCATCGCCTATTTCGTAATTGCTCTTTTTATCGAAATAAATTTTATCGATAGTGCCGCCCGTGGTGAATACCGCGAGTTTCATACTTAACCACTCCACATATTGAACCCTGACTTACCCAAATTCATATCAACCCAGAAGAGTCAGGCAATGAATTTTGCCGCCCGTAATCAAACTTATCCAAGGAGCTCGTAGCGCCTACCCCGAACCCATGTCCTAAGCTTTTACTTTTCTACTCCACCATACAATCACAGGTAGCATGAAAATTGTCGGTAAAACCCAGCCTAACCACGGTGGCGTTAGGCTAACGTTAACCACTAACACCGCGGTCATAACGGCTATGGTACCGCCCAACATATTGACGAGATGCTTGGCGATTCTGATTTTACCCGTTGCGGCACGATCATGGTGGGACCTGGCATCTGCGAAACCCAGCGCAAGGGCAATAAAGCCAAAAACCGTCAAGGTCACTGATGTGCTGCTGAATTGCGGGAAGTCTTTAAACGCGAGAAACCACATCAAAAGTCCTGACGACATCATGATGATAACCGCCAGCCAGTCCATCCATTGAGGCTCGCCGCTTCGGTTTCTAGCAAAACGCCAACCCGAAAATGCAAGGTAAAAAGAAAACAGCGCCACGAGAAAAAGAAAGGTGTTGGACGTCAGCACGGCCATGACCACTGCAGTCAAAAAAATTACTACCATTGAAAGAAAGAAGGAGCGCCCAGCCCACCTATGAGGTTGACCGCCTTTTTTGACCAGCAGCGCGGCGCCCGCCGAAACCAAGGCAAGAGATCCCGCAAAAATATGCAAAGCTAGCAAGCCACTCATCGTTTACTCCCCTCAAACGCTTTCAATTGTTGAATTTACCCTACCTCCCCGGCCAGAAGATAACACCGGCGCGCAGGGCTCTCTCATGGGTTTTTTGCCTTAATTTAACCACCAAATTACAGCAGCTCTGGCTTGGCCATAATATCGAGTTGAGGCCTGCGCACACCCTGAACCGTCATCGGCACTTCGTTGATGACCTGAGTGCTTTGTAAAACAGGGTTAAAGGCGGGCCATAGAGGTACTTGATCGCCATTAGGATCCCCTGAACGTGCAAAGTTGACCCAATAGCGCATCATATTTTTCGAGACCTTGCGGTCAACCTCATTCCAGTCAAAACCAACCTTATCAGTATTACCGAACACCAAGGCTAGATCGCCCGAATGGTAAGCACCCCCGCTACGAGGTCCGCCCGGCAAACTTAATTCGGGCGGCTCAGACATATACAAATGAAATGCAGGGGGAACATGATCCATAAAGTAGAAAAACGTCGGCTGACCAATAGCTTGCTGATATTCCGCCCAACGACGCATACCAAAGGCCATAAAATAATCGGTAACAACAGCATGGTGTATCTCCCCCGGAGTCAAACCAGGCTGAGAATAAAGCTGTTTCAACGCTTGCCCGTTATCACCCCACAACATAGTTAGAAAGCTATCTAAGCCTTCCTCAGTCAGGGCTGTATCAACGGGGAACAACTCCACTCCTTCATCAGCAAGAAAACCCAAAAGAAGAGGTACTTTCGCCTGCCGCCCAGCCCTAAACGTAGCATTCGGCAGCTCGGGTAATACCCAACCATCGACGGTAATGCGACTTGCGTCTGCCCACTGGGTCGACTCTGATGCTGCTAGTACGGTCTCGGCCCCTTGTTGCCGTAGAGCTACCAGAGTCGTTGCATCTAAGGCATCAACTAATTTCCTACCGCGTTCGTAACCATTAGCATCTTGTTCCGGGATGGTATTAACGCACGCCGCAGACTGACCGATTGCTTTACTAAACAGCCCCTCAGCTAAGGGTGATGCCATAAGCGCACAAACGCTTTGTGAACCCGCTGATTGGCCAAAAATAGTGACGTTACTAGGATCGCCACCAAATGCTGCAACATTATTTTGTACCCACCTCAGAGCTGCGATCTTGTCCAAAAGTCCATAGTTTCCCGCACTGCCATACAGTGATTCACCGGCTAATAGCGGGTGCGCGAGGAAACCAAAAGGACCCAAGCGATAATTGATGGTAACTAACACGACACCTTGTCCAGCCAACTCGGACCCATCGAAAATCGGAGAATGCCCCTGCCCACTGGTATGAGCTCCACCATGAAACCACACCATAACTGGCTGTTGCCTTTTGGTATCTGACGTCCAAACATTGAGGTAGAGGCAATCCTCAGATACCGGAAAGGCTTCTCTGCGCCAAACAAAATTCGACGTGTGTTGTGGCTGGTAGCAACTATCAGAAAATGTATCGGCTTTACGGGCACCCTGCCAGGAAGCTGGGGCAACGGGTGGCTGCCAGCGCAATTCTCCCACCGGGGGCTGTGCATAGGGCAGGCCTCGAAAAACAGTGACCGAGGCCCCCGATGTGGGCGTGTAAGGCGACTGCACACCTTCCACGGCACCCTGGGAAACAATCACGGTTTGTGCCGACGACAACATCGGCGCGGGCTCTATTTCGGACCCGCAACCCATGAGCAACAGAAGGTAAAATATTACGGAGGTTCTAAGCATGCTCTACACCCTGCTGGTCGCGTTTATCTCTCGCAGTCTCTTTCGCTCATACTAGTGGTGCCCTGCAATTACGTAAATACACAGGCGTCACTTAAACCAACCTACTGATTACGTAAGTAGCACAGCAAGAGGGTCCAGCCCAATTCGTGAGAACACATTTCGACCACAGCGGTTATCCAAAGCACGCTCGCCAGCGCGCCTCGAGCTCAATAGCGCCCAGTTGATTTAACGTGGTCACATTTTGATCGCAAATCAGCACCGCATCTGCAGACGTCTCAACGGCACGATCAACGCTGGACTCACGCAGTATATGCAACATGGGATATGGCGAGCGATTGGTGTAATTTTCAGCGTCATCGACAGCAGTCCCGGCAAATTGATACCGCGGATGAAAACCCACCATTTGGTAGATGCCCACCCGATTCATCAACTCAAGCAACCTCTGGATGACATCTTGAAAATCGTTAAAGTCTCTAAAATTTGGGAGTGCCGATGGCAGTATCAAGAAGCTGGTTTCAATATTTAGATTGTCATCCAAAGTCACGACTGCATCACGCAGCGCGTGGAGAATACCTTCCTGATCGCTGCCCTCATAAACTCGAAAATCGATCGCGTTCCGAGTAACTTCTCGCTTTGCGAAGGGGCATAAATTTAGGTCAACAACAAATGACTGAATCCAGTGTTGCGTAATGTCAATCGGTGCTTTTATCGTCTCATCTCCCATTAATATCAGTGCTATGGTGATCCCCTAGTCAGCAAACATCCTGTTTTGTGCTGGGGAATACAATAACAGGGGTTTCAACTGGCGCACTAGATTATCAACGAGAGAAGTGTAGAGCCTCATCATGGTTTGGATATGTCCTATTTGTCAGCTTGGTCTCAAGAAAAACCAGCACAGCTGGTCTTGCGACAATCAGCACAGCTTTGACCAAGCTAAAGAAGGCTATGTCAATTTACTGCCAGCTCACCAAAAACGCAGTAAAAATCCGGGAGACAATCTTGAGATGGTACTGGGGCGTAGGGCGATTCATGAGGCACAGCTGTATCAGCCGTTGGCTGAGGCCTTAGCGAATGTGGTCGCAGGCTGTAAGCACATAAGCACCTTGCTCGATATTGGAAGTGGCGAGGGTTATTACGGTGGCTTCATCGCTCGGTCAGCTCCAGGAATTGCTATTTACGGAATTGATATCGCAAAGTCTGCGGTGAAATTGGCGGCCAAAACATACCCCGACCAGAAGTTTGCCGTGGCGGGTGCCCGCCATCTGCCAGTGGCAACCTCAAGTGTTGACCTAGCCATGTGCATCTTCTCGCCCTCAACAGATAACGAGGTGGCTCGTGTGCTAAAACAAGGCGGTCATTATCTCGAGGTCGGGCCGGCACCTCGCCACCTGTGGCAACTCAAGACAGCGCTTTACGATCAACCCCGTGAGCACAGTGAGTTAAGACGCTCAATAGAGGGCAGCGCGCTCACGCAAGACGGTGAGGTGTGTTACGACAAGCGGTTGAATAACGCACAGCTTCAGGCCTTAGTGGCCGCGACCCCACTCGCGTTCCGCGGGCACCGTGAAAAAAAAGCCAAGCTTCGAGAGCAAGCAGCTTTAACGGTAACAATGGCATTTTCTTGGCGCTTGTTTACCCTCGGTGAATAGCTCGCCGGTAATCCGGGCTAAGCATAGCGGGCGGCTTTGAGTTTGGAGTTTGGAGTTTGGAGTTTGGGGCCTAGATCGCATACCTTTCTATGACTGGCCTAATTCGTTAAATCAGATCTATTGCTAGCCTTCGCGACGCCTATTTCTCTCTGGAAAAAATGTAGCTCTGGGAACAAGAAATTAAGTCAAATTCAGCGCAGCCAACCGACCGAAAAAGGCGTGCCAACTATTAACGCTGCGCTTTCATTCGGCGGACTTTAATCGCGCGCCCCTTAACTTTACCGTCGGCAAGATAATTCATCGCTTGACGCAGCGCCGACCGTTCGATTGCCACATAACTACCATTATCCAAGATTTTTATCTTACCAATCTGCCCCCCGGACAACCCTGCATCCCCGGTCAAAGCACCCAAGATATCTCCCGGACGTATTTTTTGTTTTCTTCCCGCGTCGAGTTGTAAGGTCACCATGGCGCCTTGCAGTTGATAATTAGGATCTCGATCTAGCGATGCTAAAACATCGCAAACGCAATGGGTTTTTAGGTAGTCCTCAATAACGCGCATCCGCGGGGCTTCAGGAGGCGTCACAATACTAAAAGCCTTTCCTGATTCACCCGCTCGACCGGTGCGCCCAATCCGATGCACATAGGTATCTGCGTCTCTAGGCAACTCAAAATTAACCACCATTTCTAACGAAGGTATATCAAGACCTCTGGCCGCCACATCGCTAGCCACCAACACGGGGCAGGAATTGTTGGCGAACTGCAGCAACACCTGGTCGCGTTCTCGCTGCTCAAGGTCACCGTGAATAGCCGCGGCCTCTATGTCGTGTTCACGAAGGAAACGCGCCACCTCTGCGCATTGCTTTTTTGTATTACAAAAAACCATTGCGTTAGCCGGACGGTAGTGCTCAAAAAGCGCCAGCAATGCCACATTGCGCTCATGCTTTTGAACCTCAAAGAAAACTTGCTCCAACACAACTTCGTCATGAACAACTTCGGCATCGACGGTAATCTGAATCGGATTTTTTTGTATCGATCGACTTATCTTTTTTATGTCATCAGGAAACGTCGCAGACAGCAAAAGCGTTTGTCGGTCGGCGGGCAATTTCGCCGTAATTTCTGCCATAACATCGGCGAAGCCCATATCTAGCATACGGTCGGCCTCATCGAGGACAAAGGTCGTCACGCCCTTCAGCTCCAAGGTGCCACGCTGCAAATGATCCTGAATTCGCCCTGGGGTGCCGACAACAATATGGGCACCGTGGTGCAGCGAGTCTCGCTGGGCACCAAAGGGCTTGCCTCCACACAGCATGACGACTTTCACGTTAGACATTCGGCTGGCCAACTGACGAGTGGCCTCACCTACCTGCTCTGCCAACTCCCGTGTAGGGCACATCACCACCGCCTGAACACCGAAAAACCTTGGGTTTAAGTGGTGCAGCACACCAATAGCAAACGCGGCGGTCTTACCGCTGCCGGTTTTTGCCTGAATAATCACGTCCTGCCGCTTCAGTATTGGCGGCAAACTTTGGGCCTGAACCTGAGTCATAGTGGCGTAACCCAAGCCGGTTAAAGCGTCGAGCTGTGCCGGATTCAGCGGAAGCGAAGAAAAGAGTGTAGAGGTCATTACAAGTCACAGGCGCAAGCGGACGCAGACCATAGCAGACTGCAACCACCTGCAGGGCGGTATTGCATTGGGATGCGAAGCAATACCATCAACAGCTGCTATGGCGCGATGCGCTCGATGATAATAGCGGGGGCCATTCCACCTGCCGCGCACATAGTAACCAAACCATACCGCTTTTGCTGGCGCTCCAACTCATCAAGAACGGTACCGATCAGAATAGATCCCGTGGCCCCAATGGGATGACCCAAGGCCATGGCACCGCCATTAACATTCACCTTCTCGCGATCGAGATCCAAGTCACGAATAAACTTTTCCGCAACCACAGCAAAGGCCTCGTTAATCTCCCAAAGATCTATATCAGCAATATCCAGACCCGCCTTCGCCAAGACTTTTCGCGCGGCAGGTACGGGGGCGTTGAGCATCAGCGTAGGGCAATCACCCTGATTGGCTGTAGCGACCACTCGCGCCCTTGGTTTAAGGCCTGTTCGTTGAATGTAATCCTCGGAGGCAAGCAGCAAGGCCGCCGCGCCATCTACCACACCGGATGAGTTGCCCGCGTGGTGGATGTGATTAAAGTTTTCCAAATCGGGGTATTTGCGCTGGATTAACTGACCATAAGTTGTCCCTGACGCTTCTACCGGCACATCGCGCACCACATCAAAAACCGTCTTCAGGCCGGACAAACTCTCGAGCGTTGTCTCGGGGCGAGGAAACTCTTCGTGATCCAGAGCGACAGACCCATCGGGATTCGTCACCGTTATCAGTGAACGACTAAAGCGCCCCTCAGCGATAGCTTGGGCCGCTCGTTGTTGACTCGTTAGCGCCAATTTATCAACTGAGGCTCTATCGATACCCTCCATTGTGGCTATGGCGTCGGCGCAGACGCCCTGCTGAGATTGCGGATGCATCGCGCGCAGATCTAAATTCCCCGAATCCAGCATTGGCGGCACACCTGGCTCACCAATTGAGGGGTAATAACTCATCATTTCTGTACCCCCCGCTACAACTAAATCTTCCATCCCAGACATCACCTGAGCCGCAGCCAAACTAACGCTGGTGATTCCTGAGCCGCAGTAGCGATCGAGGGTCACCCCAGAGGAACGAATGTCATAACCCGCGTTCAGCGCCGCCATACGGCCCAGATCGCCCGATTGTTTTCCGCTTTGGGAAGAGGTTCCCCAAATCACATCGTCAATCTCTGAAGTGTTTAATTGGTTGCGTTCCGCGAGTGCTTTGAGAACGGTAGAACCCAGATACGAAGGGTGAAGGTGAGCCAAGGCCCCCTTCCCGACCTTGCCAATACCTCGAGGCGTTCTGCAAGCGTCAACAATATAAGCGTTTGGCATGGGGAGCTCCTGAGTGTCAGTTGAAAATTTCAAAATAACGAAACTACGTGGCTTTATGTCGTGGGGTCAAGCCGATGGATAGTGGCTCGGCATGATCGTCATAGCGTTTAGGGTAGACAAAACACGGGAAAAGCTAGTTCTTAATCGCTTAAGCCTATAGGCCCAAATGCACTGGCTAGCGCAGCACATTTTTAAGATGCTGGCGACACATTGCGAATCGTTTGCAAAAACTTTTCTCCATACTTTTCCAGCTTGCGTTCCCCCACACCGCTGAGGTCTGCAAACTCTGTCATCGACTGAGGTAAAGATGAGCACATTTCCACCAACGTACTATCGTGGAAGATCACATAGGGCGGCACCCCCTGCTCTTCGGCGAGAACCCGACGGCATTCCCGCAGAGCTTCCCACAGCTCCACATTAATATCATCGGGTAGCGCCGATTTGGTCTGACGCCGCGTGGTTTTCTGCAACTGATCTTGTCGAAGAGCAATAACTTCTTCGCCTTTTAGCAACGCTCTGCAGTGCTCCTCAAGCTTCAATGCACCAAACCTGTCGAGATCGACTGATAAATAGCCGCGACCCACTAGCTGACGAAAAACAGACCGCCACTGATTGCCATCGAGTCCTTTACCTACTCCATAAGTCGGTAAGTGGTGATGTTCAAATTGCCAAATTTTGTCGGTCTCGGCACCTCGCAGTACATCGATTAAATGGTTTACCCCAAACCGCTGGCCTGTTCTGAAAACCGCGCTTAACGCCATACGGCTGGCTTGGGTGCCGTCCCAGGTTTCTGCCGGCTCTAGGCAACTGTCACAGTTGCCACAGGGGTTAGGGTAGATCTCGCCGAAATAATGTAAAAGCGCCACGCGTCGGCAACTGGTTAATTCACACAAGCCCAGCATGGCATTAAGCCTATGTTGCTCTGCCTGCTTGTGCAGCTCATTTCCCTGAGACTCAGACAACATCTGTCGAAGCTTTATGACATCCTGCAGCCCGTAAATCATCCAGGCCGTCGCAGGCTCGCCGTCACGACCAGCTCGCCCTGTCTCCTGATAATATGATTCGATAGTTTTGGGTAAATCAAGGTGCACAACAAAACGCACATCGGGTTTATCAATGCCCATTCCAAAAGCGATGGTGGCAACGACAATTACCCCCTCTTCCCGAAGAAACCGCGCCTGATGGGTCGCTCGGAGTTCCGCAGATAGTCCCGCATGATAAGGCAATGCCTTAAACCCCTGAGTAGTAAGCCACTGCGAGGTCTCTTCAGTTTTCTTTCGGGAGAGGCAATAAATAATGCCAGCGTCACCTGCATGCTCATCTTTAAGAAATCGTAACAACTGATGCCTTGGATTGTTTTTTAATCCTATGCGGTAACGAATATTTGGGCGGTCGAAACCCACAATAAATTGCGCTGCCTCCCCTAGACCCAATCGAGCAATAATCTCCTTTTGTGTTCTTGGATCAGCAGTGGCCGTTAGCGCCACCCGGGGAACCCCGGGGAAATCATTTTGCAGCTGCTCCAGCAATAGATAATCAGCTCTGAAATCATGTCCCCACTGGGAAACACAGTGCGCCTCGTCAATTGCGAAAAGAGAAATGTTTGACCGCTGCAACAGCTCCCGTGTTCGCGTTTGACTGAGCCGCTCGGGAGCAAGATACAGCAAGTCGAGATCACCCCTGCTCAAAGCCTGTTCAACTTCAAGTGCACTGGCTGTATCAAGGGTTGAGTTTAGGAAACTAGCCCGCACACCCAACTGCTGCATGGCCGAGACCTGATCTTGCATCAACGCAATGAGAGGCGAAATAACAATGCCACAGCCGGGGCGAACTAAGGCTGGAATCTGGTAACAAAGCGATTTACCCCCGCCGGTTGGCATTAAAACAAACGCGTCATCACCAGCAATAATCGCTTCGACAATAGCCTGCTGAGGCTCGCGAAAATGCGAAAACCCAAAGGTTGTCTGTAAGACCTGAAGCGCTGCACTCATAACCCTAAATCCGAACGTTAAAATGAAGCATCGATAGCCCTGCTCTAGGGCGTTACGGGCAAGACCTAGGGACATTAAGACAGCATATTATCGACAAAGCCTGACCCAGCCCATGAAAATGTACCATCACTCGGGAACAATCCATGACTCCGCCGCCAGTCGCCGATATTGGCGCTCGCCTTCAACCAATCATTCGGCATATGATGAGGCCAGAATTAACACCTAATAATTAAAAGCGGCCGCAGACGTCAGCAATATGCTCTAGTCTGTGTGCGTGCTAACCGCGGGGAGTTCTCTGTGAATCAAGCTATGAGTGATGTCTTTAAGTCTGGCCATGACTACGCCTACAACACCCCACTGGAAGATATCGATGTTTCTCATCCTCGGTTGTGGCCGAGTGAGGAAATGTGGGCGGTTTTTAAGCGCCTGAGAGACGAGGACCCGCTGCATTATTGCCGAGCCGGATGGGATTCAGCCGCACGTACCCCCGATGATGAACCTGTCGGTCCGTATTGGTCTGTGACGCGCTTTGAGGACATCATGGCTATTGATACCGACCACCATCGCTTCTCCTCAGAACCAGCTATTGCCTTGCCGAACCCCGGTAAGGACTTTCCACTACCCATGTTCATTGCCATGGACCAGCCCAAACACGATGTACAGCGACGAACGGTGGGGCCCGTGGTTTCATCACCCAGTCTCGCAAGGATGTCTGAGCTCATCCGCGAAAGGACCCAGTTTGTTCTCGATCGCGTTCCTTTCGACGAAGAGTTCGACTGGGTCGACACAGTGTCTATTGAACTCACCACAATGATGCTCGCGACTTTGTTCGATTTTCCTTTTGAAGATCGGCGAAAATTAACTCGCTGGTCTGACGTCGCTACTGCAGGGCCGGAAACAGGCATTGTTGAAAGCGAAGAGCAGCGCCGTGCAGAGCTGATGGAATGCGTCGAGTATTTCATGAATTTGTGGCAGCAAAGAGTTGGTGGCGATGGCCATGATCTGATCACGCTACTGGCAAACGGTGAGGAAACCCGAAACATGGATACCATGGAGTATCTGGGGAATTTAGTCCTACTTATTGTTGGTGGTAACGATACGACCCGAAACTCGATGTCTGGCTCTGTTTATGGCTCTCACCTGTTTCCTGCAGAGTGGGAAAAGGTGCGCGCCAACCGAGATCTTATTCCCAATACCGTCGCAGAGATTATTCGCTGGCAAACCCCGCTAGCCTATATGCGACGAACGGCCCTTGAGGATGTTGAACTACACGGAAAAACGATAAAACGCGGTGACAAAGTGGCCATGTGGTATGCGTCGGGGAATCGTGATGAACGAAAATTTGAAAGGCCCGATGAATTAATCTTTGACCGCGACAACGCGCGAAACCACATCTCTTTTGGCTTCGGCATTCACCGCTGCTTTGGTAATCGCTTGGCTGAGCTGCAATTACAGATTTTATGGGATGAAATGCTGAAGCGATTTTCCAAGATAGAAGTAATCGAAGAGCCGCTCAGAAATTTCTCGAGCTTTGTGAAGGGCTATACAAAAATGCACGTTATTTGTCGCCGCTGAGTCACCAAAGCAGCGCGCTTTACTGCAAATCTGCCCACGATTAACAGCTGAGATTTTTCAGTCAAGGCTTACTGAACGGAAGCGTAACGATTGCTACACGTCGCGTTTAAAGGGCTTTTTGCGCGCAATAAATAAATAGATGCGACGAAGAAAAACCAACACCTTGTACAGCGCGGGCCCCACTATGGCTGCATCAAACAATCCTGCTACTCGCTTATAACCGAGCTGCACCAGTAGATAACTCATCGCTGCATTTTCGAAAAGACGCTGCCCATTAGCTTCAACAACAAATGTGCGGTCAATATTGATGCCCTCAGCAAGAAAAGCATGTTGCATGTTGAGATGTTCTCGCAAATCGATGAGTTCAACACGGGCTTGGGATTTGAGTTTTGATACCAGCGCAAAGTTTCGGCAAAAAAAACAGCTGCCATCATAAAATAATTTCAAATCAGTCATAAAAGTCGAACCCATTCCTAATAAGACACACTGCGCTTGTCGACGACCTTTAGCCTTGTTTGTAAATTTGTGCCGCAAGTGCTGGAGGTATCCAACAAACTAAGCCCTGCACTTTCTCACTTTTAGGTTACGTTATCTGCACCGAAAGTTGGCGATAACCTGCAAGTTCGCCACAACAGGATCCTTGAATTTTTTTAGCCTCGGGGTCATGCCACGTTCGCTTCTACCCTGTTTACCGCATGCGCAACAGATGCATTAACACTTGAAGGTGCCACAAAGCCCTTTTGGTATATTTTTCACCCGTATCGATGATAATGAATAGATGATTGCATGATAAATGCTGCTAGCCTGCCCAACCTGAGGGCAAATATCTTTGACAATATTTTCAAAAATTGCACAACCAGCAACGTGACTCTTGGTTCCTTCACCCAGCGATTAGCTTGGTACTCTTTCCGAAACGCATTTGCAGCGCACTTTTACCTCGTTAGAGCTTTAAAAAAAGCAAGGCTCTCAAATTCACTTTGAGCGCTCACTTCTTCACTCAAACCATAAGCAGAATTAGCCGAGAGCTTCACAATCACCATGCCACGCTTTGGAGCCACATAGATAAACTGGTTGTAAACTCCAATCGCAGAATAATCACCACTAGTGTCCGGGATCCACCACTGATACCCATACCCTAGGGGGAAATCAGACAGTGGATTATCGCCAGGTAGCAGGTGCGGGGCGTCTGGCGTGATAGACGCCTGAATCCACGAACTTGGCACTACCTGCCGGCCGTTTACCTTACCCTTTTGGCGATATAGCTCCCCCAGCTTGGCGTAGTCCCGTGCTGTTGCATTAAGGCCGCCATAAGCCATCTCTACGCCCTCCGAATCGAGCAACCAGAAAGCGTCGCTTTCAGCACCCATAGGATCCCAAAGTTGTTGTTGCATGTATTCACTCACAGAGGTTCCTGCAACTTCACGCAGTAACATACCCAAAACCTGAGTATCCGTAGAGTTGTACCGATTGTAAGTGCCAGGCTCCAACTCATTGACGAGGCTTGCAGAAAACTCATCTAAGGAACCTCCCACCGCAAGGATTCTGGCAGATCGATTTATATCTGATTCGGGATCGCCATAGTCCTCATTCCATGAAGCACCGGAGGACATTTGCAAAATATTTTTAATCGATACATTGTTATAGGCAGACCCATTTAGCTGCGGAACATATTTAGTAACAGGGTCTTCTATACTCTCTATAAAACCCTGATTCACAGCAATACCTACCAGAGCTGAAATGAAGCTTTTAGCTACTGACATGGAAATCCACTGAACATCTGGCCCTCCAGTTAACCAATAACTCTCGTAGGCTATTTGGCCTTCCTTAAGAATGAGAAGCGCACTGGTATCGGTACGTTCGAGAAACTCATCGACCTGAACCTGCTGACCGGAAAAATCAAAACTTTTAGGCAGTGTTACAGGAGATCCAACTTGAAAAGCCCTTGGGGTGGTTGCAGCACGTAAACGGCTTGTTGGAAACACGCTGTAGGCCCTATCAAAATTTTGAGCCTGTTCAGCACCGGTAAACAGCGAAGACACCCAACTTAATCGCTCCGTCTGCTGATCCTGTGAGCAAGCCAGTACAAGAATCGACGACATCAGTAGAAACAACCATGAACGAACTTTCATAATAATTGACCTGCCTCGTGTCAAAGCATTTATATCCAGTGATTTCACTTCCTTGATCAAGACTTTAACAACCCAGAAAGGCAACTGTCACCAGTCCCAAAAACCAAAATAACAACACTAATCGGCAAATGCTTAAAAACAGGCGTCACGGCATTATGATGATAAAAGGTAACCTTTACTTCCCTTTTTAGGGAATCCTGATATGATACGTAAACGTTACATGCACAAGGACGCGTTATCACATGGAATCATTAATCCCCATCTTAGGGATACTCACAGGTATCATTATTCCAGTCTCCGTTTTCGTTTGGCTCTACTACGATGCAAAGGGCAAACGAGATGCCGTAGTAGAAATCGCCAAACACATGGACGATCCAGCAAACACCGAGAAATTATTAACGCTTTTCGATGAGCGAAAAAAAGAGCCTATCGACTACCGGAGAGGCGGCGTTATCACCCTATTTGTTGGTATTGGTTTGTACCTTTTGGGAGTAACAGCGCTAGGCGCACTGTTTAAGGGTGTTGGGCTTTTAGTGGGTGTCATCGGTCTGGGCACGCTCATTGCGGGCTACCTCTACCCCAACACTGGCCAGGAGATTACCAACGCCGTGGAACGGTTCGAAGGCGACTAGGCGTTGGGAAAACACCACAAAAATTTGCTAAACAATCTTGAGCAATTGAGAAAAGCTGCAGGCTTCACTCAGCAACAACTCTCTGACAGTGCCGGCGTCTCCAGAAAGAGCATTAACGCGATTGAGAACGGCATCTATGTACCTTCGACGGTGCTCGCCCTAAAAATCGCTCAAACGCTAAAATGCACAGTAGATGACTTGTTTCAGCTGCCCTAGATGTCAACGTAACAGGAGGGGAAAACCCTCCCCTATTTCCACGCACAAGCCGCCACCCTATTCTTGCAGCCAGTCGCTGCCATGAAGCTTAAGGCGGATATCTGAAGTGCAGAAACCGGGCTTGGGTGCCTCCAAGCCCGATTGACACCACCCTTTTGTGTTCTGAACTTATGCGCTTCACCCCGTGTGTCTTTGGCATTTCTAAAAAAAAGTTTCCGCAGGTATCGTACAGTGGTGGGAGTGGGCTCTCGTCGTTATTACCCTTGAGCTTAAACTGAACCGCTTCGCCTTATGGAATAAGGCTGTAATGGAGATCTTCAACATGGAAGAAGAATTAGCACAAGCCTCTGCGATCTATGATCTGGTCGTCACGTTCCTCGTTAACTACAGCTTTCAAATCGTCGGTGCGATCCTCATCTTCGTCGTCGGAATTGTCGTAGCCAGTAAAGTTTCGAGCTGGCTATTCAGATTTTGTCAGTCAAAGGGCCTCGACGTCACCCTCAGCAAGTTCATAGCGAACGTTGTAAAACTGCTGTTTATTCTCATGGTGGGCATCATTGCCTTGGGTAATCTGGGGATCAGTGTGACGCCTTTTGTAGCGGCAATTGGCGCCTTATCTCTGGGTGCCGGCCTAGCGCTGCAAGGGCTGCTCTCAAACTATGGAGCGGGACTCAATATCATCCTGACCCGCCCCTTTGTGGTGGGTGATACGGTTCTCGTTCAGGGTGTGAGCGGTATCGTTCAGGACATCACGCTGTCTACCACCATCTTGGTCGATGAAGATGATGTGCGGATTACCATTCCTAACCGACACATCGTCGGCGAAATTATTCATAACTCGGGCGCGATGTCACTGGTGGAAACTCATTTCCTCGTCTGCACGAACAGCAATATTCAAGACGTGATTGATGACAGCCTTCAGGCCGTGTTAGCAATTGATGGCCTTGGTAATGACACAAGGGCCCTTTTTGGAGTGAGCCAGCTCAGTGGCTTGGGTATCGAAATCACGGGCAGAATTTGGGTCCCAACCGCGCAGTACTTTTACTACAAGTTTGCCATTAACCAATCAGTCCAAGACCGTCTAATACAGACTGGCGTTGAACTTGCCACGCCTGCCCAGACGATACGGTTGCAACAAGATTGAGAGGGTTCAAAAAGCCATAGCCAGAAGTGCACGCTTCGAAAAAGTCGTATTTTACAAAGGCGATTTTTAACTCGGAGCCGCGCAAAAGCTTTGGCTTGTGCCAACGCTCCATCTGACTCGCCAGTTTTTTTTGAGTTGGCTTTCCTTCGGCGCAAGCCGGTCAAACACTGACCAAAGATGGCCGCCTCGAGAGAAATGCAGCTCGCGACAGCAGATATTCAGATTTGCCCTCTTCCGCCTTCTGACAAAAGACAGCGCCCAATTTTTCTGTCGCCTTGATAGACCGCCAGTTTGTTTCGCCAATATCGAAATAAATCGATTCAACGTATTGAAAGCTATGATCAAGTAGCGCTGTTTTTATCAATGCGTTGGCACCGGTGCCCCAGTAGTTCCTCGAAAGAAATGTGTAACCCAATCGGACCGAAGCATTTTGTGGGTCGTGGGCGTAAAATCGCGTGGAACCAATAACATCCTGGGGTTGGCTATCGACAATGGTAAAGCAGCCAAGGTCGTTACTCAGTCCCTCCTCAAAAAACGCGGAAAAAATCTCTCGCCTCCAACGGTCTTGAGCCGGATGCTGCTCCCAGATTAACGGGTCACTGGCAACTTGATAGAGAGGCTCGAAATGAGACCGCTTGGTCTGAATTAGAGAGAATTTATCGGTATGTAAATGCTGTTTAAAATCTGCCATCACCCAAATACCTCTTGTGCACTGCGTAGAAACACCGAACAACGCGTCAAGACTATAACCTAGCACTTGAGACAGGGACAAAAAAACAGGACATGCCCTCGGACAAAGCTAATTTGACCGTCATAAGAATGCCAACATGAGAGAACAGCGCATTAAAGTTCACGACCAGCGTGATACGCCGGCTCAGAGATTTCCCGAGCTACTATCCGGAGCTACGACTGGGAACGCTTGGGAACTGAAAAAAAACAGAGCAAGGCAGGGGCTAACCCACGGGCATAATTTTTAAAGCGCGCCAGTCGCTTTCAAAGCAACTGGCGCCTGCGGTAACAACGACTGCTGATACCTTGGCAAGATTACTTATGGGGGTTTACGAGGTACTTCTCCCCTGTAGCTTGCTTTGCGTAGCCTCGAATAATTTCTGGCTGCATCATTTCTGCCAAGGAAATTTCCTGAGTGTAATGACTAGCAAAGGTCGTGTTGATATCACGTGCCACTCGATCACGCATCTGCTGGAACCTTTCCATACCGATACGGCCAATCATTGGCGTCAACAACCAACCACCAAGCCCCCACTGCAGGCCAAATGAGCGATTCAAAATCGTAGGCGACATATCCAGACCACCATAGATGTAAACCTGCTTGTAAACATCAGAGCCGTAACGGCTGTATTCTGTAGCAGTCTTATTCGCTGCAATCTCCATGGCCGCCAGTATTTGCCCCGGCAGCTTTCCGCCATTGCCACCACCAGTGGCGTCAAATCCTAACGTCGCGCCCGTTGCTACCAGCGCATCTACGAGATCAGCCATAAAACTATCGGCACTGGTATCGCAAACATATTCTGCCCCCAGTTTCTTGAGAACCTCGACCTGCTCGGGCTTTCTTACGACATTAATGAGGGGGACCCCGTCTTCCTCGCAAATCTTAACCAGCATTTGGCCCAAGTTTGAGGCCGCAGCGGTGTTGAGGATCGCGCTATGATTTTCCAACCGCATGGTTTCAATAAAGGCCAAGGCAGTTAGTGGGTTTACAAAGGAAGACGCCGCTTCAGTCGGGGTGGTGCCTTCGTTCATCACCAGGCAGCTATGAGCTGGCAAGCAGCGGTATTCGCTATACATAGCGCCCCCTGCGGCCCCAACAGTTTTACCGATCAAGTGCTTAGCATTGGCACCTGCGTCAACAACAACGCCACCACCTTCGTTCCCCACCGGCATAGATTCACCCATGCGGGGCTTCAGCGCACCCATCATCGCCGGGTGCAATTCCATAGAAGTCACGGTTTGATCGCCAGAGCCAGAGACCGACAGTGTGTCTAGGTTAGCGGCAAAGCTAATCAAAAGAGCGAGATCAGACGGGTTAATGGGAGCTGCCCCAACTTCAAGAAGCACCTCGTTGTCACCCGGGATAGGGCGCTCCTGAACTGCAATGGACAGTTCTAATGTCCCTTCACTGGTGACTGTTGAACGTATTTCTCTCGAGCTATTCGCTGACATGGAGTCTCTCTCTTAGGTGGCAGGTATTAAAAATGGCGTTGGTGTTGGGCTGCATCCAAACTTTAGGTATGATATTGGTTGTTAGTCTTTTTATTCAAGTAGGCAATAAATTCATACTGTAAAAGAAGCGCACACCATGAGCGAATGCAAAAGTCCTGTGAGCACCGCCCTGAGCCTAATCGGCGGCAAGTGGAAGATAGCGATCATCTATAATCTAAGGCAAGAACCGGTGCGCTTTGGGGAACTGAAACGAATCCTCGCGCCGATTACCCAGCAAATGCTGACCAAACAGCTGCGCGAAATGGAGCGCGACTGTTTAATAAATCGAAAAGTCTACGAAGTGATTCCACCAAAGGTTGAATACTCCCTGACCGACTTCGGGCAATCCTTCATGCCGGTGATGGAGTCACTGTGCAAATGGAGCACCGAAAACAAAGAACTCATGCAGTCGATTTCTAAAGATAGCCAAGTGGGCTAGGTACTCAAGCCAAAAAATTCATCGTTAGATAAGGCGCTCGCAAACTTGATTCTAACCAAGTTGCGCAAAACGTATCGCGGATACAGCTTGTCACAGGCGCTCGGAATCGCAGCTATTCATCTACGCGTGTGAGCAACAAAAACCGTGCCCGGATCCTCTTGTCACAGCATATCGAGCTTCTGATCTACCAGGTGCTGAAGCAACGGACTTTTACCCGCATTAACAAAGGCCTGATCAATGCGCGCAGACCGATGCTGCACAAATTTTCGATAATTTGGATGAGTAAAAATATAGAGCTCGCCTTCGGTCAGCGCCTCAACAACCCGCTTGCCGACAAGCGCTACATCAATACCGTTTTGAACCATTTCACGCGCTCTCTTTGAGAAGCTGCTTTCATCGCCGGGGCTTAGCGTTTTGGATTTATATTGCGGCGGGCGATTTCTTTCAGAATCATAGATGCGTGTCTGAACAAACGCCGGGCACAACACAGCGACATGAATGCTCTTGGGCTTTAATTCTTCGAACCAGGCCTCAGACAAAGCAACAACGGCCGCCTTGGTCGCATTGTAGGCGCCACTGTAGGGAACGCCGCCCATGCCCGCCATCGACGCGACATTGATAATCCATCCGCCCTCGCCGTGCTCTTTAATCAGTGGCACGACAACCTTAGCACCGTAGACCACTCCCATTAGGTTTACATCGAGCGCCCACTGCCAACCCTCTTTTTCCTGGCTTTCTATCGGCCCAGAATCACCACCTACACCGGCGTTGTTGACCACCATATGAATTTTGCCAAAGCGCTCTATGGCCGCCTCGGCAGCTGCTTGCCACTGCCCTTCATCGGCCACGTCCAAAGATACAGCCAGTACTGGAACCCCCAGTGACTGCAGTTCTAATCGCGCGCGCTCCAGATTGTCTTTATCAATATCCGCCAAAACAACATTCATCTGTTGCTCGCCTAAAGCCTTTGCAATAGACAGACCGATACCCTCGGCCCCTCCACTGATAATTGCGGTCTTTCCTTGAAATTGCGACGTGCTATTTTCTTGAGACACTTTTGAAAATTCTCCAGCTCAATGTTTGAACGGCTTTACCAGCCATGAGGCAGGCAGCGCGAGATGATGCAGCGTAAAACCACGGCGTGTTAAAAACTTCTCAGTAGGTACGGCTGACTTACCTATCATTCACTCAGCAACTCAACCATTGCTTCTTCGAGGGTTGTGGCAGGCTTTTCTATAATTCTGCCAATCTCGCCTTGTTGTCTGAAAACAATAAAGGTGGGGGTAAACTCCACGCCATTAGCTACGGCGAGGCCCCCCGGGTCTGTTTTAGAAAAATCCAGAGTGACCATTTTTATATGATCTTCAGGTAGGCCGGCAGCTTCCAAAATTTTCAGCATTCTGGGTACCTCACGCTGGCTGTCGTGACACCAGGTTCCAAAAAATATCAGCACCCTGACATCAGTCGGTAACTTTCCGGCAACCTCGCGCACCTCATACCGATTAAAACTTTGCTCAAAGTTCGGGTACTCAAGAAAAAGCTGCTGCTTGCTAATGACACCTGAGTTTTGAGTAATGTCGTCGGCTAGCAATTCGCCACTTAAACAAAGCGTAACCACCATAAAAAGCTGAAAGAGCTTTACCACAAAAGCCCCTGAGTGTGGGTCAGCACGCAAGGCAATTCGTGTCAGGGATTTCATCTTCTCTTGGTAACAACGTGCTCGAAACATGGGTGAAGAATAACACTTTACGGGTTCACACAGCGCCTTTCTGTTGCATTATAACGACTGAATTCATTTCCTCTGGCAACATGAGATTTTGGTTTAACGCTTGGCGCTGTTTAAGCAGCGCAGGTCACTCTAGCGGCTCATCCCACACTACAACCCGGTAGCGGTAACCAACGCGCTAGTAGGTTTCAAACGCGCTAGTACCGCCGTTAACGAACTCCACTGCTTAATCGAGTAATTTAATAGACATTTTAAGATCTTCGTCACCCACACGAAACGCAGCGTCTTTATATTTTGGGGGACCAAACTTCGGAACAGCACCGTTGGACAAGCCCGTGGGCTCTTTGGGTATACCAATAAAGTTGGTGTCCATCTTCCCGTTATCATTGTCATCATGATGAACCGAGATCGCATATTCTCCGGGTTCAACGTCAAAGCTTGTCGTAACCACACCGCCCACATTATGTTCTCGCACGGTCAGGCTGCGCTTCTGCACCGTACTGCTGCCCAGCCAGTCATTCTTGTTGTCATAAATTCCGATGTTGAGCGCACCGACATCCGAGTGAAAGTCACTGATGACGACGGTTAAAGTAGCGCCACTGACCTGAGAGCCAGCCAACAACGCAGCGCCAACCAAAAAAGCTTTACACCCTGCCATACGGCCCATTCAGCGTCTCCTATGTGGTAAAAATGAGGCAAGTGCTACAAGCGCTGATGCCAAAAGTAAGATCTCTGTTCTTTGTAT
>Ga0208971_1000690_pt1 | contig 22796 bp, 21 predicted proteins | sample AOAMet1_18_M0_10_2_FD_188229 | JGI IMG/M metagenome (GOLD analysis project Ga0208971, IMG submission 188229) | Ammonia-oxidizing marine microbial communities from Monterey Bay, California, USA - CAN11_18_M0_10 (SPAdes) | ecosystem: Environmental > Aquatic > Marine > Intertidal zone | place... | reverse complement strand
GCCCAGCATCAGGTGGCGCGCGTTGCTTCAGATGCGCCAGAATGGTCCGGATCGCGTCCGGGTCGGTGACATCTGCGATCACCCGCAGCGTGCCGCCACACAGCGGGCAGACAGAAATATCGATATCAAATACACGCTTGAGCCGCTCTGCCCAACTCAATGGCGAGCAATGCGGTGCTTGATCGACAGCCCACTACTCGTCATACCGCTACACGCTTTCATAAAACAAGCAGGCAACCGATCTAATTCGATACTCAGACTTTCGATCGAAAAGCCCTATTATAATTCCTATCCTCCTTGGTCCTGACCCCTAAGCCACTAAGCCAGCGTCAGTTTCATCCTGCGGATGATTTCTTCCAGAATGGAGCGATGGCAACCGAAGTTAAGACGCAGATGATCGCTTCTACCCATCTCCTTGCCGTCGGACAAGGCAACGCCACCCTCAAGAAATGCCTGATACGGATTAGAGAGCCCAAGGTCTTTGACGTCAATCCAAGCTAGAAAGCTGGCTTCAACATGCGCCATTGAAAGCCCATTCATTTGTGCAATTTCAGATTGCAGATAGTCGCGATTGCCACGCAAATAACTGATTGTTTCTTCGAGCCAGTCATCACAATCCCTATATGCGGCCATGGTCGCTGCATAGGCGAGTGCTCCCGGGTGTGTGGCTACGCCATAGGAACGTCTCGAAAAGGCGGCACGTAGTTCCGGGTTAGGAATAATCGCAAACGAGAGACCGCCGATTCCTGGTAAGTTAAAGGCTTTGGCAGCAGAGAATAAGGTGATGGAGTTTTGTTCAATCTCTGGCGCAAGCGACGCTATGGGGATATGTTGTTTGTCTTCATCCAGTACTAGCTCTGCATGGATTTCATCCGCACAGATCATCGTGCCGTTGGACAAGCATATTTCAGCGACTGTCTCGAGTTCCTGTTGGTCTAGAACGCGACCGACAGGGTTGAAGGGATTACAGAGTAGGAAGGCACGTGTTTTCGGGTTAATTGTCTGCCTCATCTGATCGAAATCCATTTCCCATCGATCCTGGGTCAAGTGACAGTCAACTGGTTGAAAGAGGCGATCAGTGCGCTCGGCGGTTTCCAGAAAGTAGTGATAGTTTGGTCTTGCTGCCATCACACGATCGCCGTATTCGCCTAAACAATTAGTGGCGAAAAACAGCGAAGGCACAACACCAGGCTGAATCACGAACCAATCTCGCTCTACCTTCCAGGCATATTTTCGCTCTAGTCGTTCAATGATGAGCTGGAAGAACCCGGAGGGTGGCATTGAATAACCAAACACCCGTTCATCAAGCCTCTCTTTGACCGCCTCGATGATTTTGTCCGCAGACGGCAGATCCATGTCTGCAAGCCACGCGCCGATGACATCAGTATCTCTTCGGGCAACTTGCCCCCACTTGGCACTGTCGGACCGGCGTCGTTCGATGGGTGGGTCAAATAGGGATGACATTACTGATCCCTCGACTCAGGAAATTTTTTGAAGCGGGTTGTACCGTCTCTTCCGAGTTGCGTCATGAGGTCTACTTCCCAATCGAGGTAGGCGCGCATGGCATCTTCAACGGTCTCCCCTTTTGCTTCGTTGGCAACAAACGGTATGCGCCAGATGTCGATGGGTTCCACGGCATAATTAGCATCGTCTCTAACCAGTTCGAATCCAGCATCCTTCCAGCTCCGATTACCGCCGTCTATGATGCTGACGGGCTTATCAACTAACGCTTCCAGCTCTGCTGCACAGTGTCTCGCCAGTGAACCATCTTCGGAGGTCACAATATATTCGCTTGCATCTGGTAAAGCGGAGAGGCTTTCATTCAGTTGGCTACGAAGAATGAACCAGGCGCCGGGAATATGCGCGGCACGGTAGGCTGTGCTGAGGCTTGCATCCAGTAAGGTGGCACCTTGTTGCTGCTTGTGTTGTGCCACTTCCGGGGAAACGGTAACAGGCTTTGCTTCGTTCAACCCAGCCACAGTCGCACGTCGACTGCCTGAGACCAGCGACTCAGTTGAGCCGTTCAGCTGCAAAGTACGAACATCTCTCTGGCCCATCTGGTTTAACCACGATGCTGTCATTGAGGAACGAATGCCATCATTGTCAATCAGAACGATGCGAGCATTGCGAACGCCGATATATTCGTCAGTAGCCTGAACCACCTGACCACCCGCTGCATGGACAGCATCACTAAGGTGACCTTTTTCGAACTCTTCGATGGTTCGCACATCCAGCATGAACAATGAGCGACTGGCACGTTCTTCCCGCCACATTTTGAGTTCTTCTTGCGTTATCTCATTCACTTGAAAACGCGAAGCGACCTTTTCTGCTGCAGCTTTGGATTTAGCCCGGCCGTGGTCATCAGGCGCTGTTGCCCACTTCTTTTCTCCCTTTGCTGGTTCATAGCCAGAGAGTCGCCATCCCATAATGCCATTGCGCAGCGCGTAGACATTGTTCGGTAACCCAGCATTGATCAGTGACTGCGCACCAATAATGCTGCGGGTACGTCCTGCGCAATTAACGATAACCTTGGTTTCTGGGGAAGGGACCGCAGAAAAGCCACGATAGACAAGTTCGGCACCGGAGCAACAGAGTCCGGTAGGGATGCTCGCCCACTGAAATTCCGAATAGGGACGACTGTCCAGAACAATCATGTCTTCACCATCCTCCATCATTTGATGAACTTCGTCGGCAGATAACGATGGGGTTCCTGATTCATGCTCGATAAATTCACCGAAGGCTTTGCTCGGGACGTTGACGCCGGAGTAAGTCTCATAACCCGATGATTGCCACGCGTTAATGCCACCTTCAAGCACGGAAACATCGGTGTAACCCAGTGACGATAGTCTCGTGGCTGAGCGTTGGGCCAACCCTTCACCATCATCGCAGATGACAATGGGTACTGAGATGCGGGGGAGTAAATCGGAAACCAAAAGTTCCAATCGGCTGAACGGTAGTGGCACGGCGAATAGAAGATGGTTCTGCGAGAAGGGATCAATCTCCCTTACGTCAACAAGCGCATGTTCCGCCTCACTCAATAAAAGTGTTTGAAGATCTCCAGGTGAAATGCTCTTTATCAAGAGTGCGCCCCTTAAATAACTCGCCGACTTTCATCGACTGGAATAAAAGATCCCGATGCACTTTTCGTTGTGCCTTCTTTAATATTGAATTCCAACCGATTGGTTTGCTGTTCAAATCCTTTGCCATAGAGGTGGAAGTGGCGGGTTGGCTTTTCGGAAACGACGCAGATTCGATGAATGTCTTCAGGCATAAAAGCAATTGCATCGCCGGACTTCAGAGTCACCTTGTAATCTACTTCGAGTGACGCTTTGCCATCCTCTGAGCCGTCATCAAGGCGTTTGTAGATCGTGTTTTCCTCGTCGCCGTCCAACCCGGCAATGACGGCAAAGGTGCCATGATCGTGAATCGGTGAGGGTCCGACAGGTAGCACGCTAATCAGGTACAAAGAGAAGTCACCGTCATCCTCGTCTGAAAGCAGGTAGATTTTTGCGATTTCTTCAGGTGTGGGTGTAGGAAACGCCGAATCCCCAAACATCTCAGCCTCACCTGTCATCGAGGTCACGATATTTTTCACTTCTTCCAGTGCGTCACGATTCACACCCTTGAACTTGATGATACTTTTTATCTGATTCATGGAAGTTGAAATCAGTTCTTTTCTTTGTACGGCGAGGTCTGTCATAAACATTATTCCTTCGTATTAATCGAGGCTTTAAATTGTGGACAATTTTCTATCATTGGCTGAGCGCAGTTTATGTATTTATTGAAATTCAAACAGCATCTAGTGGAAACTCTCTCCAGTTAGGTTGCTTACTAAACAGTCGATGATTGCAATAAAATGATGCTATGCCCTATATCATGCAAATTTTTTATCACATGGAAGTTTGCTGTGAGAAGAGGCTCGTCTAGCGACTAATGGTTAGCAACAAAATCGACCAGTCTGGTTGCCATCTCCTCACCCTGAGACTCTTGAATAAAGTGCCCGGCAGGAATCCTGTCGTGGGGCATTGCCTTTGCTCCGGGGATATTATCGATCAACGTGTTCTGAACTTTCTCGGAGCCTACTAGCATATCGTACTGACCAAAAACGGTTAGGAAAGGTTTGTTGAATTGTTTCAATGCGTCCCAGGCAGCCAGGCTGGCATCGACGTCGATCATCGATGCCATACTGGGTAACGTACGTATGCCTGTCATATAAATTTCTTCCGGGAAAGGGGCATCATAGGCTCTGACTTCATCTTCTGTGAGGTTGATGCCGCCAAAGTCTCGCATGATGTTGTCGCTTGCGCGTAACTCTGGCCCAGTTAGAGCATAGGTCATCCAACCTTGAAAGAAGTCAGACATATCTTCTTTGATGTAGCCCTTGTCCTGGCAGACAGCAAGAAAATCATCAAACGTACGCATTGTCGCATCTGGATCGACGGGATAGTCTTCTCGGTTGATGCTGAGGGGTATGTTGAGCACGGGTTCCGGCATTAGATTGAGCGCTGTGTTTGAAACCATCACTCTCTTAAAATACTCAGGGTGATGCGCCACCGTGATCAAGCTGGTAAAGCCGCCCCAGTCTTGACCAAACAGCGTGATGTTTTTGAGCTCTAGCGCTTGAATCAACTTTAGCCACCAGTCTGCATGAGCATAGATGGTATGTGTGTGAATATCCGTTGGCTTGTCCGATCGCCCCATGCCGATCATGTCGGGGGCTACTACTCGATATCCAGCGGCTATGACAATTGGAATCATCTTTCTGTAAAGGTAAGACCAGTCAGGTTGCCCGTGGAGCAGCAGTACGACTTCACCATCTTTGGGGCCTTCATCGATGTAGTGCATTCGCAGGCCATCAATTTCCACATAATTGGGTTGATATGGAAAGTCAGGTAGGTTTTCGAATTGTTCATCGGGTGTACGAACAAACTGTCTGCCGTCGGTGGTGTGGCGTATCTGTGAACTCATGATAAATCTATTTTTTCTGGAACGATTCGACCTAGGAAATTCTCACAAGCACTGAGGTTGTCAGCGATGCAGGGGTGGTTTGTCATAACCTCGGTGTGTTTAGCTAGACCTGGCCAGCGGTTGTTATCAGGTAATCCGACGACGAGGTTCAGTTGTGTGAGCTGGCACCCTACAGCGATGTCCGCTAGTGACAGTTTGTTTCCCACAAAGAAGTCGTTGCCATTTAGGGCGTCTTCCAGGTAGTCAAAAAGCTTTGGCAGTACTTCGTTGTAAGTTTGTCTGGCGGTGTCCAGGTCTGATTCTTTGCCGGTAAGTCTTGGGAACAAGATCGGTCGAAATAGTTTCATGCCGAGAGGTAGTGCGAGTTCTGAATCTGCGTACTCCTCAAGCCAGGCAACTCGGCCAGCATCAAAAGCTGATTCTCCATATAGTCCTGCATTGAGTTTTTTATCGAGGTACAGGCAAATTGCAGAAGAGTCTGCGATGGTGCCTCCGGCGCCATTCTCCGCGATGGATTTGTCACGTAAGACCGGGATACGTTTCGCTGGACTTATCTCTAAGAACCAGTCCGGCATATCCATAATGTTGATGTTGACGAACTCATAAGGAACTGAGCTCAAGTTGAGTACAGCTTCCACCTTTCTCACAAACGGTGAAACAGGTGTGCCATAAACAATGATCTCGGACATGCACTTCTCTCTAGCTTTGATGGAATTGAATGCTGGTTAATCGATTAGAATAGAATCCATAATAATGGATAACATTAATGATGGCTATCTAAGATGAATCAAATTTATAGAACTTTGCATGTTTCTCGGGAACAAAGAGTTGTATGGGTCACGTTTAATCGTGGAGGCATCAATCTACTCGACATCATTGACTGCCACAAACCCCACGTAGAGGTGATGGAGTTAAGCTCAAAGACTGTCTGGCAATCTCGATTTCCCATGACAAGTGAAGCTTTGGAAAACCTTAGTTTACCAGCCGGTTTCATCGCTGTGGGTGTTGGCGCTGCCGTAATGGATGTGCACTACTTTAGACGCTCGCCCGGTAATGCTGAAGATGGCTCTGTTTCCGAACGTGACATTAGTGGGCATCAGTTCATTCATTGCGCTAATCCACCCGCGCTTGGGGCAGAAACGCCAATACCTGACGGTCCACAACTCCTCAAAGTGGACAAGCATCATTCCTTGATTTTCATGCCGGATCGTAAGGTCGACGTGCTTTGCTTGCCTGATGGCAGAGAGTACATTCAGGTAATATCTGCGAGCCCCGAAGGTGGCGGTATAATGCAGCAAGGGTCGGTGCAGCAAGAGTCAGCATCCTCGAGGGATACTTTATTGCCAGAGGGTTGGCATTTACGGACTGTGAATTTCCAGACCCGGACGACGATTCATTTACCTAATCCTACTGAAGCCTGGTTCTTTGCTAACGGTGCAAGTTTCCAGGGGGTTGTGGAAATACATTAGAAGGTTTCGTGTAACAGGAATTAAAGCTGTTTCAAGGCGTCGTTGGTTTGTTTAGAGACTGGCGCGCTTAACATTCCTTCCAGGGAATCGACCACATTAGTTAAAAAGAATTCTGCCTTGGGTCCTTTCATGGGGCTCTTCTGTTGGAAGTAGCTGCCCATGGCGGCGCTGCAGGTTCTGACAGCGAGATCCATCCGGGCCCTGTAAGTCTTCTCGTCGAGATGGGGCAGTGTCTTTCGTAGTAGGGCGCCCAGTTGAGCGCCGCTTTCACCACCACCGCCAATCTTAGTGGCTTTATCCAAGGCGGAATCGCGGGATGTCACGATATCGAAGCTGAACGCCATGATGTAGTTTCGGTACTTGATGTCGGATCTAGCGAGTAAAAAACTCGGCAAAATCATGATTTCACACAGATTACGCAGTTTTGTCACCCGCTTACTGCGCTCTAGTTCAGCAATCATCTCGGCTCTTTTAATCTGGGCTTGCTTGCTGCGCCGCGTATGAGTTGCGTCTAGCAAGCCTTGAAGGTTCTGGAAGTGATATTGAAGTGCTGATGGATTTTTCTGGCCAGCTTCAGTCACAATATTTTTCAGTGTTACGTGGTGTGCACCGTGCTGAGCAATGAGTTTCTCTGCTGCATCCATCAGAGCAATTTGAGTGGTTTCACTTCTTGGTTGTCGGCTGCTTGGTGTTCGTGAGCTTGGCTGTTTTTTCGGCATCCTCTAATTATAAACGTGCAACAAGACGGAAATACAGCTGTTGACGAATTCATATCGGAGCTGGATATGGCCTGCTCAGCGATCAGTTTTGAATGCCGTAAAAATAATGCATGACATTATTATCGTTTTCCGTCACCATTGATCTATTCTATTCGGCCTAATTTGGCCACAGTAATCTAGCCGTAGGAGAGCCGTTGAAATGGCATGGAAGATTTGGATCTGGGTACCGGTGCTGTACGCCGTGTTCTCGGCCTGGTATTTCAATTGGCAGGGCCCTCTTGGTGTAGATGAGGTGACTAAACTTATGCTCGATTTCGACAAGCTCGAAGGTAGTAAGCATACCGATGCGGCAACTTTCAGGAAATTCCTGGAGGAAGATGACGGCGGCGAGTTTGTTATGCTAAATCTTGTACAACTGCATGCAGGTGAGATTGCCCATCCGTTAACGGGAGAGGCAATGAGCGCTAGTGACCTCATAGGGGAATATTTCGGTCCGTTTGCGGTTTCACTATTCAAGCGGGGAGGCCATCCCGTCTTTCAGGCTAAAACAATCGGCGGCAACATTGATAGCTGGAATGCTGATCATAATGTCGGGTTTGGTACCACTGCGATGATGCGCTACAAGAGCCGCAGGGACATTGCTGAGCTTGTCCTCGATCCTGCATTTGCCGACGCGCATATTTACAAGCTCGCCGCGATAGACAGAACCATCTCTTATCCAACACACATTATGATGAGTACCGCACTGCAGCCACCGATAGCTGTCCTGGTGGGGTTGCTTCTGTTGGCGTCTCTGGTGCAGAACTTGAGCTTTTTGATTAGGACCTAGCCAATTAACCTTTCAAGTTGAGAATACTTATGGATGCGATTAGAACGCCGGAAGAACGATTCGACAACCTCAAGGATTATTCCTTTGATACCCACTACATTGAAGTGCCCGCGGGTGATGGTTCGAATCTGCGAATGCACTATCTTGACGAGGGACAGGGAGAGCTGATCCTTTGCATGCATGGTCAGCCGAGCTGGTCTTACCTGTATCGAAAAATGATTCCCGTCCTAGTTGAAGCGGGTTATCGGGTGGTCGCGCCTGATCTCATCGGTTTTGGCAAGTCAGATAAATTGACAACGCGTAGCGACTACACCTATGCCAATCATGTCTTCTGGATGAAAGGGTTCATCGAAGCGCTTGATCTGCGTGGTATGACGATAATCGGCCAGGACTGGGGTAGCCTGATTGGCTTTCGACTGGTGGCTGAAAACGTCGACCGATTCGCGCGTGTTGTTGCGTCTAATGGAGCGCTGCCCGACGCGACGGGGATTCCTGACGAGATGTCGGCTCGCTTAAACGAGATGTTAGCTGATACGCCCGTCTTACCGGTTGAGGAGATGTTCGCAAAATTATCAGGGCCGATGGAAGATAGACCGCAATTTATGTACTGGGTGCGTCATACCGATGAGCATCCGGATTTCCATCCAGCCGAAGTGATGAAGCAATCGCTCAACCACTGTGATGATGATGAATATCGCGCCTGGGCAGCGCCTTTTCCCTCAGAGGAGTACATGGCGGGTGCCCGCCAGTTTCCCTCACTGGTACCTATTATCCCGGATAACCCGGCTGTACCTGCGAACCGGGCTGCCTGGAAGGTGCTCGAGCAATTCGACAAGCCCTGGGTCACTGCGTACGGAGATTCTGACCCGGTAATGAAAGGCGCAGAACAGCGTTTCATTGATTCTGTGCCGGGCGCTAAAGGGCAAGCCCACGTCATCATTGAAGGAGCGGGGCACTTTATCCAGGACGATGCCGGGGAAGCGCTGGCTCAAGTAGTCATCGACTTTGTTAGGGCCAACCCACGATGAACAAGATAATCGGCATTGTTTGTGTTGCGCTCACTATCGCCGGCCTGGCGTGGCTGAATCGCGTTGATCTGCTGTTGATGGTGGTGAAGTTCCAGAGCGATCGAGAGTTTGAGATTGAACCGGCGAGGGAATTGGCCTGGCAGGAGGGACCTGAGGCGCCTGCTTCTGATACTGACCAACGACCGCCGAATATTGTATTCATACTTGCGGACGACATGGGCTACAACGATATTTCCACGTTTGGTGGAGGCATAGCCGATGGTAAAGTAAAGACACCGAATATCGATCAGCTTGCCGCCGAAGGCGCAGTGTTTGAGCAATCATACGCCGGTAATGCGACCTGTGCGCCTTCCAGAGCGATGTTGATGACGGGTCGGTATCCGACGAGAACAGGATTTGAATTTACACCGACTCCTTCTGGTATGGGGCCGATGGTGGCTATGATTGGCAATAGTCTGGATAACGGCCTGCCTCCCTATAAATTCAATGATGAGTTGGCAGAGACAGGGTTGCCTTATGAGGAGCAGGGCCTGCTGCCTTCCGAGGTTACGGTTGCCGAGGTTCTGAAAGAAAAAGGCTATTACACAGCGCACATTGGTAAATGGCATCTTGGTCAAGGCGAGGGTCAGACACCCAACGATCAAGGCTTTAATGACAGTCTGCTGATGTCGAGTGCGCTTTATCTGCCCGAAGATGACCCGAATGTGGTCAACGCGAAATTGGATTTTGATCCCATTGATCAGTTTTTGTGGTCACGGCTGAGTTATGCCAATTCATTCAATAATGCCGGAGACAAACGATTTGAACCGGGCGGTTACCTGACGGACTACTGGACTGACGAAGCGGTTAAGGTGATACGTAAAAATAAAAACCGACCTTTCTTTTTGTATTTGGCCCATTGGGGTATTCACACACCGCTTCAGGCAACGCGAGAAGATTATGAAGCAGTGGGTGATATTAAACCGCATCGCTTACGGGTTTATGCAGCGATGATGCGCGCACTGGATCGGAGTGTCGGTCGAATTAATGACACACTGATCGAGGAAGGTTTAGCCGACAATACTATTGTTGTGTTTTCTTCAGATAATGGTGGCGCCGGGTATATTGGGCTGCCAGGTGTCAATGAACCGTTCAGAGGCTGGAAGCTAACAAATTTTGAAGGTGGGCTTCGAGTGCCCATGTTCGTTAAGTGGCCAGATAAAGTGGCCCCCGGTACTCGAGTCAAGAAACCTGTCGCCCATATTGATTTAATGCCAACCCTGGCGGCGGCGGCTGATGCCGAGATTCCACAAGATCTTGAGATCGACGGCGTTAACATTTTGCCACTCGCGACAGGTGACGCAGGCGCGGCCTGGGATCGAAAGACGCTGTTCTGGCAAAGTGGTTATTACCGGGTGGTACGAAATGAGGATTGGAAACTGCAAGTTTCAGACGATCCGAAAAAAGCCTGGCTTTTCAATCTTGCCGAAGACCCAACAGAGCAGAACAACCTTGCGACCAGTGAACCTGAGAAACTGGCCGAGCTTAAAGCACTGCTTGCAGAGCACAAAGCCTCAGCGCGCGAGCCCCTTTACCCATTCGTGGCTGATATGCCGGTCGCGGTCGACAAAACACTGGCGACAAAATTTGTCGAAGGCGATGAATACATCTATTGGCCTAACTAGTGAGAGGTAGAGTAATAGTGAAACGCATTGTTCGATTTCTGGTTGGTACTGTAGTCCTGCTTGTGCTGTTTTTCGGAGTAGGATTTTGGATTGTGTTTTTTTCAGAGCGGCCACCGCTTGAAACTGATCCGCTGACACTTGCAGGTGACGGCAGCAAACTCAATTACTGCGAACTGCCCGTCCTCGATGGCAGCGGCAAACTTGCAGCCGGGATCCCAAAAGGCAATACACCAGGTTGCGGGTACGATCATTTCCCGCTGCCTGTTCTGGCTGAATGTACCGAGCCGTTGCCTGAGGCTGCAGATGATATCCGTGGCCTCTGGATAGGTGTTGAGGGTGGTCATACCGGGCACGTCGAGCGTGTTGAACAGTGCGGCTCGAGGGTCGTGGTGACGGCTGCCGGTATCATTCATGATGGTGGCCCGAACAGTACCGGTGGTTTGACTTCGAACGACACGGAAGGTGCTGTGCTGTTCACGATGGGTGATCGAGAGTATTGCCCCAGAACGTCCGCCAGCATGATCTGGAGTGAAGGCGTACTGGATTTTCATGTGTTCGGTTGGGGGCCGGTTGTTGTGCGCCGATATATGGATGGCGAACAACTCCTTTGGGAATACGCAGATGGATCGATAACCCGAATGGATCGCCTCTGTCAGCTACCGGAAGAACATAAGTACCCCAGGCCCCGGGGTCCAAGATATCAATTGGGATGGAATTAATATGAAAAGAAAACTACTGATAGCACTTGGCGCCGTCACCTCGATGATTGCGGTAGTGGCGCTGGCACTACCGACGATATTGCATAACGCAGGGCTACACCCTGAATTTCACGGAGAGAAGGCTGGAATGTTGCCGGGTAAAAAGGCACTGATAATCGCCACGAGTCACGGAGTACTGGCTGCGCCCGGTGAGACGACAGGTGATCAAACGGGAGTGATGGCGTCAGAGCTGACGCACCCTTATTACAGTTTCCTGCGCTCTGGTCTTGAGGTCGATGTCGCGAGTATTAAAGGTGGGCAGATTCCCGTTGATCCGCAGACGCTCAATTTTGTGATCAGGACACCCGAGGATGTTCGATATTTGGATGATTCCGTATTGCAGGCAAAGGTAAATAACTCCATTGCCATTGCGGATATCGATTTCGCCGCGTACGACATTGTTTTCCTGTCCGGAGGTTGGGGTGCGGCCTACGATCTAGGACAGTCATCTGTGTTGGGAAAGAAGATAAGTGATGCCTATTACAGTGAGAGGGAGCCTCTGATCGGCGGTGTGTGTCATGGTGTGCTTGGTCTGATTAATGCCCGTGACAGAGAAGGTAATCTGCTTATTGCAGGACGAAAGATGACTGGCGTCACTGATAAGCAGATCAAAGAACTGGGTATTGAGGTGACACCGTTGCACCCTGAAACAGAACTGCGTAAAGCCGGTGTACGATTTGAGGCCAACTCTGCATTCCGCGATTTTTTCGCGACTCACACTGTAGCCGATGACGAGAGGCGATTCGTCACGGGGCAGAATCAGAATTCGGGTCGTGAGACAGCTCAGGCAATGTTAGCGCTGCTAGCGGACAGATAATGGATGTGAAGTTGATCGCTCAAAGAGCCCTTTCGGTAGCATTGACGGGTACTGGCAAGTTAACTGCCAACAAGTGACAGTTCGTCCATGAATAATTCCAAATTGTACAAACGATATCGATTTCCGCCCGAAGTCATCCAATCTGTAGTTAGGTTGCTTAGAAAACACCATGAACATCCTCTTACTTTACAAGCGGGTCGCCTTCATGACTTTCAGTCGAGGAGTAAATATAAATGAGCGAAGAACTAGCCATCGATGTCTACTGGTCTTTCCGTAGTCCGTGGTCTTATCTGGCGACGAAACGACTTCGTGAATGGCAGGAAAAGTATGATCTCACGGTTAACTTCAGACCGGTTTATCCGATTGCGGTACGAACGCCGGAGTTCTTTCACAATGTCCAGCCGCAGTGGTTCTCTTACTTCATGACAGATGTTTTCCGCGTTGCGGAGTTTCTGGAACTCCCCTTTGTCTGGCCGAACCCTGACCCTGTTGTTCAATATGTTGATGAGAATGGATTGCGACAAACGGGTGAAGAACAGCCCCACATTTTTCGATTAACTCGTCTGGGGGTTCTGGCACAGGAACTGGGGCAAGGTATCGAGTTTGCCGATGAAGTGGCGACGCTCATCTGGGGAGGGACCGAAAACTGGCATCAAGGAAACTATTTTTCTGAGGCGACCGCACGTGCCGGGCTTAATCTCACAGAAATGGATGAGCGGCTGGTTTCTGAAGGTGATCGCCTGGAGTCTGTCATCCAGGAAAACCAGATTGCTCATGATAGAGCAGGGCACTGGGGCGTGCCCACCTGTGTTTACAAGGGAGAACCGTTTTTCGGTCAGGACCGTCTGGACGTCTTGCTCTGGCGTTTACAGCAGGATGGCTTGTAGAAAACTTGGGCTTTCTCGCCGTTTGGGAAGAATGGTTGGTCCTTGGAATCATTACAGAATATAAATTCACTGTCTAAAAGGAGTTATTCCATGAAGGTTGAAAATAAGGTCACACCCAGTGACGCGCAGATAAAAGGATTCTTCGAGCCTGGGGCAGAAGGACCGATTTACATGCTTAACCTGCTTAAGTTCAAAGAGAAGGCAGAGTATGAAGATGGCCGGGAAACCGATCTAAGTGGCGCAGAGGCATATGCGCTTTATGGGGCTGCGGTATCCAAGATTCTGATCAATCTGGGCGGCGGAGGCATGTTCAATGCCAAGGTTGAACGCCTGATGCTCGGCGAGGTTGAAGAGCTTTGGGATACCGTGGCGATCGCGATGTATCCCAATCGTCAGGCGATGATTGAGATGATGCAGTCAGAAGAGTATCAGGCAATTCATCATCACAGGGATGCCGGGTTGGCCGGCCAGCTCAACATCGAGACAACCAATGCAGCCGGGCTTTGGCTGGGAGCAGGCGGTTTCAAGATGGATGAACCGGGTTAGAAAATTTTGGGGTCAGAGTAAAGTGCCAAATGAACAGGAGAAAACGAAAATGAGTGAAGGCAGAAAAGTTCAGGAACTGATGGGGGCACCGGGCTCACCCTATACTCGCAAGATGCTGGGCGTCATGCGTTTCAGGCATATCCCTTACAGGCTGGAGCGCCAATCGCGAATTCCTAATTCCAGTGAGGAGAGACACAGAAAAAAACGCGTGCAACCCAAGGTTTCATTGTTACCCACTTTCTATTTTGAAGATGACAACGGGGAAGAAGTAGCCGTTACTGACTCCAGCCCACTCATTCGGCGGTTTGAAAAAGAATACCAGGGGCGTTCGATAATTCCATCCGATCCCGCCCTCGCTTTTATCGATATGTTGCTTGAAGACTATGGCGACGAATGGTTAACCAAGGCCATGTTCCACTATCGCTGGCATTATGATGCCGACATCAAGAAAGGTGGAGATATCCTGCCAAGGTGGGGTGGAATTTCTCAGCCAGAAGACCAGGTCCTGCCCATGAGCGAATTCATTCGGGAAAGGCAGATCTCACGCTTATCCTATGTCGGTTCTAACGACATTACCAAGGCCACCATTGAGGGCAGCTTCAAACGCTTTATTCATCTTCTCGACAAACATTTGACTGATCAACCCTTTTTAATGGGCGAACGTCCTGGTTCCTCTGACTTTGCTGTATATGGCCAGTTAACCTGTCTCGCATTATTCGACCCCACACCGCAGGCGATCATTCTCTCAGAATGCCCACGGGTCTATGCCTGGGTTGAGGTTGTGGAAGAGTTGTCTGGCTATCTGGTTTCAGATGATGACTGGCTGGATATTGATAAGCCTCCTGAAACATTGAAAAATATCCTCAATGAAGTGGGTCGCATCTACGCGCCCTACCTTATTGGTAACGCCCGGGCAGTTATGGATAAAGCTGATAAACTGGAGATGGAATTGGATGGCAAACCCTGGGAGCAAAACCCCTTTGTCTATCAGGCCAAGTGTTTGCAGTGGCTACGTGAAGCCTATGCTGCGCTCAGCAAAGAGGATCGCACCCGGGTTGATAGTGTTTTAGAAGGCACCGGCTGCGAGGAGATGTTGAAATGAAAATACTACGAACGCCAGATTCACGTTTTGAGAATTTGAAGGACTACCCGTTCGAGCCTAACTACACCCATGTCAGCACGGAAGATGGCAGTGAGCTTCGTATCCATCATTTGGATGAGGGTCCCAAGGATGGTCCACTAGTGAAGTAGCACCCCTTCACTTAAAAGGAAAGCACGATGGTTGAACTCGAAAATTCACGTTCGCTCGAGACGAGTCGAATAGAGCGAACTTCTTACGGGCTTTTCTTCCTCGGCCAGAACATTATTTTCATGCTGGCGCTGATGTTCCTGAACCTCTTTTACACAGATGTACTAGGCATCAGTGCCGCCGCAGTGGGATTGTTATTCCTGATCGCACGGACCTGGGACGCTATAAATGATCCCATACTTGGCACCATTGTCGACCGATGTAATTTCAAGGGAGGCAAGTTCCTGCCCTGGATCAAAACTGTCAATGTCCTGCTGCCGCTCGCAACCTTTGCGTTGTTCGTTAATCCTAACCTTGGGTCGACCGGTACGCTTATCTATGCCTATGTCACATATATCCTGTGGGGCATGATCTATACGCTTTGTGACGTGCCGATTTTTGCGCTATCGACTGCCATGACACGAAACCAGGATGAACGTGTCATCATATTAACCTGGGGGCGAATCGCAGCGCTGATCGCCGGTTTTATTGTCGCGGGAACCACTATGCCGCTGATTGAGGAACTCGGCTGGACGATGGTCGTGGGTATCTTGGCCGCGGTCGCTACTCTGGTGATGACACCGATTCGTTTTTTTGCGGCGGAACGCTATCGTGCGTCATCGAAAGTACCCTCCCTGGCTGACTCACTGACGCACCTGAAGAACCACCGACCACTATTGATTTTCTATTCGGCGGTGTTCTTGACTGCGGCAGCGAACACCGCCCTGGTCGCCGGTACCTATTTCGCAATATACAATCTCGGTGGTACGCAGTGGGTCGCACCTCTTATGGTTGCGCAGATGCTACCCGGTTTGGTGCTAGCTTTCTTTATTCCACTGTTGATCAGGCACCTGGGTAAGAAGACCATTTTCATCGGCGGGATGCTGTTTGGTGCCACATTTGGCGTCGTCCAGTATTTTGTCGGTTACGAAAATCCCTATGTTGTCATTGCCTTACAGAGCCTGAAGTCCGTTGGTGCCTTTCTGCCTATGTTGTTGTTTGGTATGTTCTCCGCTGATTTTGTCGAATATGGCCACCATGCAACAGGTCGCCGTCTGGAGGGCATTGTCTTTTCGATTCAGACCTTTGCCAGCAAGTTTACTCAGGCTATCTCGGCAGGCCTCGGTGGAATTCTACTATCCTGGTACGGCTATACACCCAACATCGAACAGAACGCTGAAACAAAAGAAGGCATCTTTGTCATGTTCACATTGTTACCCGCAGTTGGAGCGGTCCTGGGCGCGCTGGTCATGTACCGTTTTTATACACTGACCGAGACGGAGGTTCAGTCTATGATCGACCAAAACCAGCAGAATCCGGGTGAACCGCCCGACGGCAGTTGATTGTCATAGGTAGTGGTTTCAATTGAGGCTGCCTGTGAACTCGCGGCAGCTTAGGTCGACAGGTGACACGCCTCGAAATTCAGATGCACCCATTAGCTTGTCGACAAGTTGGGAGAGCACTTCATCGGTTGGCGAGTAGCCATTGATGACTGTGCCTACCATCGATAGATCATATAACTGGTAAGGGTTCCCAAGGGAGACATGAATGGTCGGCACCTCGTGTACGAACCAGGGTGCGTCGAAACCCATGGCCTTGTATTCGAGCTGCAGGCTGGTCTGATTGGACATGGTTTCCTTCTTGGTAAGATAAATGACCAGGTCGAACTGCCCAACCCATTGTTCGATGGGGTTGTTCATGTCCCTCATAACAGCCAGCAAATTACCAAAGTCATATTCGAATGCCTGGAACCCTTTTTCTTTGAGCAGGGCGACCAGCTTTTCGGTAGCGCTTTGCTCCTTTGGGCTGAAGAGTTGTATCAACTTCAGCATGATTCCAGCGAGTCCGCGCATATTCTTAAACATGGTTTTCTCCATGCTTTCATTACCGTTATAAATGATGCCGATGCGCCGGTATTTTGCTGGCTCAATCGGCAAAAGACATTGGTCGTCGCTGACCAGGGTGACACCTGCATCGGCCACCTCATTTGCCCACTGACGGTGTTCTGTCGTATTTACTTTAGAGAATGCATTTGGCACGAGATCCTGTTTCGATTTTTTATGCAGGCCCAATTGTGCCTTGAGGGCGAGAATCCTGGTCACCGCATCATTCAGCCTCTCACTACTGATGACACCGTCTCGAAAGCCCTGCAGCATGAAGCTATAGTCTTCATCGGGGTTGCGGGTAAAAAGAAACATATCGATGCCAGCGGCAATTGAGCGCGGCACCAGATCGGCGCGTTTGCCCTGTTGGGCGAAACCAGCCATTAGCGTAGCATCGGAAATTATCAGTCCGTTGTAGCCGAGCTCTCGACGTAACAGATCATTTAACAGCACAGAATTCAGTGTCGCCGGAATATCTCTCAGCTTCTGATCGCAATCTGTCGCATCAAAGTAGCCGGGAAGCGAGATGTGTCCAGCCATCAGTCCGTTGGCCCCACCGTCGATACAGTCGCGATAGACGCGACCGTAGGTTGCCATCCAGTCCGAATAACCAAGATTATTGACTGTCGTTAGAAGATGCTGATCTCGTGCGTCGGCACCATCGCCCGGAAAGTGTTTGATAGTGACTGACAGACCTTCGACCATGGCACCCTTAACGTAGGCTGCAGACATTTTTGCCACACGCTCCGGATCATCACCATAGGACCGTATATTGGTGACCGGGTTGCGAAAATTGAAGTTGATATCGACAACGGGCGCGAAAGCCATATTGCCGCCGACGCTTTTTGCTTCGCGTGCGCAGACCACACCAAGGCGCCGCGCATGTTCTGGATCATCGGTTGCCGCAATAAGCATGGGATGTCCAAAAAAGGTACCTTCATCTAAGAGGCCATTACCACCGGCTTCAAGGTTCGCCGCGAGGAATAGTGGAATGTGCGCGTTGTCCTGTAGGGCTCTGTAGGCTTTGGTCAGACCGCTCGCCGATGTTTTGCGGTACATCATGCCGCCGGGGTGAATTCGCTCGATCAGGGACCGAAGCTCGCCGGGACCACCCGACATGCCCATGAGGAAAAAGAGTTGACCAATTTTCTCCTCGATCGGCATCGAGGCGAGGGTGTCTTGAACCCAATCAATGTCTTCCATTTCGAGGAAGAAGGGCTTGGCAGATACATCAATGTTCATCCGTACACTCCGCTAATAGTGATAATTCAATATTGCGTAGATCCGTCACCAGTAGCGTGGCGCCCGTGAGAGTTGCTGTACCAACACCGACAACCCGCATACCGGCATTACGAGCGGCGTCGACACCTGCTTGTGCATCCTCGAAGACTATACATTCTTCCACCGCTACACCCAGCGCTGTAGCGGATTTCTGGAAAACTTCCGGATCCGGTTTTCCCTGTGTCACATCATTGCCAGTGACGATTGCATCGAAGGCGCTCGTCAGCTTCAATTGATCGAGGATGAATTCGGCATTTCGGCTGGACGAACCGATCGCCAGTTTCACACCCTCACGCCTCAAATAAGTGATCAATTGCAGGACACCAGGAAGGATGTCCTTCTCACTCAGTGTCGAGAGATTGTCTCTATACAACTGGTTCTTTACCTCTAGTTTTTCATCGAATACTTCATCAGCGAGGGTCGCCTGATTGAAGCGCAGCAACGTGTGAAGACTGGCGTCGCGACTGAGGCCCCGGATCTGATCGTTCATTTCATCATTGAACTTCAAGTCAGCGTCATCCATCACCGTTTTCCAGGCGGCATAATGGAGTTCGTCAGTCGAGACGATCACACCATCCAGATCAAAAATGGCAAGCTTCATCGTCAAAACGGGGACGAAGTCCCCGCATGACGAAACTCGCGACTCATCAGAAGCTGAGTTTTGCGGTCAGGCCAGCATAACGTTCTGCGTTGCGCGGGGTTATATGAACCAGTGCCTCGGTGTTGCCAAACAGAACACCGAAATCAATCAACTCACTACGATAGCTTTCGTCGAAGACATTGTTAACAAAAGCGGTCACTTCCCAGCGATCATTCTTATCGATGAGCCCGAGGCGAAGATTCGCAATACCATAGCTGTCCTCTCGGGTGGCGGGGGCCTGGGTAAGTCCGAATTGGATTTCATCCTGCCACACGTACAAGACGTTGGCGTACAGGTCAAAAGGAAGACTGCTCAAGCCCTGTTCGAACTGGAGTGCAACTGTGTACTTCCACTCCGGCGAATTAGGCAGTTCGCCACCGTCGACTGTTTGAAACCCGGCAAAACAGCCCTGTGCTTCGGTTTGATCGCGATAACACTGCGCGCCTTCGTATTCATTGACGACAGCGTCTATATAGGCGGCATTGAACATCAGGCTGAAACGCTCCGACAGCAGGGTCATTGATTCAAGTTCAATACCTCTTGTTTCCAGTTCTCCGACATTTGCCTTCCGGAAGACGATCGTGGGTCCAGTGGTGATTGCTGTCTGGACCTGAAAATCATCATAAGTCGTATGGAACGCCGTCACATTCAGCTGCATTCGCTGATTCCACAGTGTGCTTTTGATACCAATTTCAAAAGCATCAGCGGTTTCTTCCTTGATCGGATTGTCAGCATTAAACTGGGTAAAACCTGCCGTTATGTCGTATGCCTGTGCTTTATGGCCACGGGTATAGCTGGCAAAGACCATCGCGTCGTTAGCCAAAAAACGCTGGACTGATATTTTGCCAGTGATCGCGTCATCGTCATCGTCGGCGATGATGGCGGTTGGAGTTGCAACAGCGAAGTCTGTGACCTCTGTGCTGATTTCCTCGCTGGCGTAGCGTAACCCCAGGCTGACAGTCGTCTGCTCGCTTGGGCGCCAGTTAAACTGGCCGAAAAACGCATAGTTTTCATTACCCGCATTGGCGACGAAATTTGCCGGCGCCACTGGCAGTATTCGGAAGAATGAGCGGTCGACGTCAGAATCTGAGTAGTAGAAGCCAAGTAGATAGTCGTAATTATCGTAGGTTGGCGATAACAGACGCAGTTCCTGGGAGAAGAATTCCAATTCTCGAACGGAGTCAGAGTAGAAGTTTCCGCTAACAGCACCACCGGTAAATATACCCAGCACATCAAGCTCACTTAAATCGACGTCTTCACTGTTGGTGTAGTCCCATTCGTCGTATGCGGTAATTGACACCAATTGGAAATCGCCGATATCAGCGGTAATACGAGCGCTGATACCCTGAGAATCATTGTCGCTGTTAGGTAACGTGTCGTACCGAACTGTCGTGTTTTCGGAATCTGCGGTAACACCGGCTGCAAAAACGGATTGAGGTATGGCGCCAAAAAGTGCCGCACCCGGGGCGAATCCCCCAAGAACCCGCGCACAGCATTGGCTTTCCTCGTCAACGGTGTAAGCCTTTAACAAGACATCAACATCCTCATTGATTTGCCAATATAGTTTGGCGCTGAACCCCTGACTCTCTTCACTATTGAAATCTTCAGCACCGGCAGCTAGGTTTTCGACCCAGCCATCCAGTTCAGACGTATGGGCAGTCAAGCGATAACCGGCGCTATCACCGATAGGCCCAGAAACAGATGCCAACACCTTATGGTAGTTCTCTTCAGTGGCGGTCACTTCAATAGAACCTTCGAACTCATCTGTCGGTCCTTTGGTTGTGATATTGATGACACCGGCTGAAGAAGCCTTACCGAAAAGCGTACTTTGAGGTCCGCGCAATACCTCTATGCGTTCAACATCCACCATGTTGGCGAGGCCCTGCCCTTGTTGCACCTTAGCAACGTCGTCGACAACAACGGCAACCCCTTGCTCGATACCGATACCAAACAGGTTGGTACCGATGCCGCGGATACTCAATGCGCTATTGGTCTTGTTATTGCTCTCAATTACAGTCAGCGAAGATGACAATCGCGCAATATCGCTGGTAGTTTGCAGGCCAAGACTGTCTATCGTGTCAGCACTGATTGCAGTGACAGAAACAGGAACATCCTGGATGCTCTGTTCCCGCTTCTGCGCTGTCACCACTATTTCCTCGATCTGCAGATCACTCTCTGCCAGCGCGGCACACACGGTCGTCAGCAATGTGAAAAATAGACTACTAATAACAATTTTGCTTCTCATCGTTTCACCTTTTTGTCTTAGTTTAGGTCAATTAATTCTCTTGAATTTACTGTTTTGCTGCCAGCCCGCTGATCAACATATCCAGCGATTCTTCGGCCAGGTGTTCAACCTCGTCAGACTCCAGTTGAATGATCTGGTTGCCACGTAGTACCAGTCTATGTTGTAGCGCTACCAATGATTCGGTCAGCACCAGAATTAATAATCGCGCACTCTTGTCAGTGCGAATGCTTCCATCGGCCTGTCCCTGCCTAACTAGTTCCTCCATCAAAACAAATACTTCCAGACCGATTGATTCCTCGAGGTGCTCACGAAAGTTAACTGGTGCCCTGTCGCTTGAAACGAAGGTATCGAACTGTGCAACGAAGCGAAATTGGGCATCTTCCTGCCTGACCATTATAGTACTGCGAATTAGCCGATCGACTCGCGACAGCGCGTCGGTTGTACGGTCGCTCAGAAGGGGGCGTATCACCGATAGGTTTTGGTCCCTCCAGCGTAATAACACAGATTCAAGTATGGCGAAGCCAAGATCGAACTTGTCCTGGTAGTAGCGATAAATTGTATGTCGGCTCATGCCGACGGACTCGGCAATGTCCTTCATCTGTGCGTCGAAGAACCCCCGCTCGGTGAAGATTTTCTCAGCGCACGCCAGAATGTGTTGGCGAGTCTCCTCGGTTTGGTAAACCATTCTTTGCGCTTTTGCCATTGCACCAGCCTGGAAGGTATTACAGCAATTACCTTACACGTGTATTATCACTACCACAATCTAGTGAAGGCGTTTTTCGTGCCCATGCCCCGCCCGATTGAGTCTGCTTGACTTAACAAACGCTAACGGGGCAGACGTCATCGGACTTTGTTAATCAATCAGTTACAACTGCAGGGGCAAGAGGTCAATTAAGGCCCTACATCATGTCAACCTTCATAATGTTAGGGTCGATGGTTCAGGCCCACCCGTAGCGACCAATAAAGGCTTAAGAAGGGTTTAATCTTGGCGCAAACGTTAACGAGGTTGCAGGCCAGACAGTTTTACACTTTTACTATCATGTAATCCCACGCCGTCTCGGAGATATTGCTGATCCTAGAGGAGGGATTCGAACCGTCATTTGATGTATTTTGTCCGGCCCGGACCGCACTTGGTCCGTAGCCAAGGGCACTTGGTCCGGCACGGAACGCACCAATAAGTGAAATAAGCCCCTGACCTGACACCAACTTATCTAAAAGACGTACATGGGACACTTCCTCATTCACATGGAAATGCTGACGCGAGAGGCTTCAAAACTAGAGCCATGGCGTCAAGATGTAACTTTTCTGGATGCGCGTTTAAGTCCTTCACAACGACCTTCACCAGTTGTCCCGATGTGTAACCCTGCGGCATGCAAATAGGTACATGAGCATCCCAGTCGTAGTACCTTGGTCAGTAACTCGCCAAAGGATCAGGCTTCACCTGGGACATCACAGAGACGTTGCGTACAAAGTTATTTTAGTGCGGCTTAAATCTGTAGACTGACGAAATGACTCAAAAACAAAAACCGGTAATCATCGTCGGAGGCGGGCTCTCTGGCCTGTTGGCGGCAAAGCGACTGAAGGAAGCGGGCGTACCGATCATACTTCTGGAAGGAAGGGATCGCCTGGGCGGCCGCGCGCACACGCTCGATATTGCGGGGAACCAGGCCTCCTGGGTCGAACTGGGACCCTTCTGGATTGAGGACCATCTGACTAACCCCGCCTACCACTTATTGAGGGACATCGGGGCCGAAGTTCATCAACACGATATTGG
>Ga0208971_1000688_pt1 | contig 22806 bp, 36 predicted proteins | sample AOAMet1_18_M0_10_2_FD_188229 | JGI IMG/M metagenome (GOLD analysis project Ga0208971, IMG submission 188229) | Ammonia-oxidizing marine microbial communities from Monterey Bay, California, USA - CAN11_18_M0_10 (SPAdes) | ecosystem: Environmental > Aquatic > Marine > Intertidal zone | place... | reverse complement strand
TCCTCTTCTCTGTACCTAATTAGTCTATCTTCAAAAGCGTTTAGTAAGTCGTCAGCGTCTATTTCGAGTATCTCTAAGATAAGTATCTCATCGTTTTCCCTGACGAACTGTTCCTTGTATTCCTCAAATGTTAGTGACATTTCTTATCTCTCACATACTGTAGTAGTTCGCTACTTGTTTTAACAGTGAAGCATGGAAAACCTTCTTTCTCACACCACTGGCCCATAGTCATCTTACTACCTTTACGTACCTTTGTCAATGGGTTGGACAACACAAAGACTAGCTCCCACTCTGGCATAGAGTCTCTGATAGCCTTGTACTTCTGTGTGTCGCCTACTCTGAAGTAACCCTTAGCTTCTATCAGTATCTTCTTGTCTTCGTTTACAAAGTCAGGAGTGTACTTCCTGTGTGTTGTGTAAGGTAAGTTGTAAGGCTCATAGATAAACTCTTTGGTTAGCGCGTCTGCTAACGCTGACTCTAACCCTGACCTGTACTTCGTTTTCTTCTTAGTCACTGAGCTTTAACTCCTGTACGATTGGCTCCTTCACTACCTCGCATAGATACTTAGGCTGGTAAGAGTAGTTAAACAAGCGAAGCTTAGGGTAACAGTGCTGCTTGTACTGACAGTAAGAACAACCCATAGCCAGTTGCATATTACCTGACTTACCGTCTGGCTTAGGCTTATGACACACTGCTGCTGGCTCAGGCTTTTTTACCATCTCCTTGAGGTACTTGATTCTATCAGCTATCGTACCGTTGAACTCCATGTCAACCTTAAACTCTGGGTCAGCTAAGTCGTACTTCAGGTAAGTGAGGTGACCTACTGTTTTATCCATAGCTAACCAACCAATCTGAGTCTCGCCTTCTGAGTAGGCGTAGGCTTTAATCTGGTCTACGTAGCCAAAGGGGTCATCCCTAAGTATCTTACCTTCTTTAAACTTCTTAAAACCAAAGCTGCTCGCAGACTTGACATCTGTAACAACACCGTCAATCTTGCAATCCATAGAGCCTCTAATACCCTCTACCTCACACTGCTTCTGTTCGTCTGTGACTGTGTGGCCTGACATACGGGTAAGGAACAACAACAACTCTTCCACCAAATGCCCGTACATAAACTTAACGTAAGTGTGTGGCTCAATCTTCTCTTTCTTGGTTCCGTTTACTACGTTCCAGAGGAATCTATCAGTGCGTCCTACGTTCGACAAGCGTAGCGTTCGTTTATCTTCTCGCTTCTCCCTGCCGAACTCTGTGCGCATCAGAGCCTTTACGTTCTCACCAAACTTCTCTATCTCTGCCTCTACGTCAACTGAGGGGTCTGCATCCTTGCTCTCCATCATTGCGTAGATGTCGTCTACCAGTGTTTCAGTCGTCTTGTTCATCTTCTTCTAACTCCTTAAATGCTTTGATAACATCTGTTGAGAATAACTTTTGTAAGTTAACCAAGAACATTCTACTAGCGTTATGGTCGCCACCACTAACTGTTTTGAATTTGTCAAGTCTTTTTACAATCTTTTTCAAGACGGGGGTGCTGAAGACTAACGTGCAGTATTCTTCTTCACCTATACAGAGGTTGTGAAACCAATAGTCTGACTCTGTAGCTTCAATCCCTGAAGGCTTACCCCATGACTGGTACTCAATGCAGATGTTGCCAGTACGCTGCCACATGTCTTTCTCTGACTTAACCTCTATCTTCTTACCAGTAAGCATCTCTGCTATCTTGTCTTCCCTGACCTCGCCGTAAGCTAAGTCAATGTCAAACTTCTTTCTATTCTCTTTGCTGGGCTTCATTAAGCGGCTCCCTTGAATACTACGTTAAACCACTTCTCAATGTTACCCGTCTGCTTGTCTTCGGTCATCTCTTCGTAGACTGCATCTAAACCCTGTTCCTTGTATAACTTATAGTGTGGGTGATTAGGGTTGCCTACTCTATACCGCTGTCCATCAACAATAGCCCTTACCTTGTTTCGTTTAATCTTGTCTAAGGCATCAGTGAGTCTCTGCCCAGTTTGCTCCCACTTTGTATTCTCCTGCAAGGGGGCAGTTGAGTTTGTAGTGAAGTCCGGCAGCTTCAATACAAGATGTTGCCAAGCGGCCAAACCTTTCTGCGTCTTTTGATTTAACTTCTGTCTGGATTTCATCATGGATATTTCCTATTATTTTATAGTTGATTTTATAAATGTTGGCGTACTCTACCAGTAAACACAGTGCCTTCTTCATAACAATAGCACCTGCTGACTGGAGTAAGCTGTTCAGTGCAGCATGTTCTGACCTGATTGCCACTCGTCTTCCATCCAATCCAAGAACATAACCTCTTCCAGCAGCCACTCCAACCTGTTCTCGTAGTCTTCCAAGAGCTGGCGTATTTCGTAGGAACTTCGTTTTAAGTCTTTTGCCGTCCTTTGCAGTTCCTCCAACGATGCTTCCGATTTTTGAATCTCCTGCGCCGTAAAGGAAAGCGTAGATGAAAGTCTTTGCTTGGTCTCTAGTCTCAAGGCCCGCAGCCAACTGATTTGCTGTGTGAATATCTCCTGTGAGTATTTCATTAGTGTATGCCTCATCTTTCATGTAGTGCGCCAGCATTCGTAGTTCTAAACCGCTGGCATCCATACCCACCAAGCTATAACCTTCCGGTACTGTCCAGCAAGCTCTACATTCTTGGCCGTAAGGCGAGTAGACTGCTGGTACTTGACCCATGTTAGGGCTTGAGTGTGTCATACGGCCTGTTACAGCGCCGTTAGCGTTTACGTAACCGTGTACTCTATCGTCTTCTTTAACGGCTTCTATCCAGCTCTGCACCTGTGCAATACGCTTCTGCACTAACAGATACTCCCCAATCAACGCAGCCTCTGGGATACCCTTGACCTTGTTGAGTACCGACTCGTCTACAATCGGCTGACCCTTCTCAGTGAAAGACTTAGGTTTCCACCCAAAGTACTGTAGGTATCGGCCTATCTGTTGACGCGAACCTAAGTTAAACTCTGGGTAATCAATCCTGCTGAAGTCTGCTACTGCTGTCTCCCACTGCTCACCTAAGAACTTTAAACCAACTATAGAGTAGGTGCCGTCCTTCTTTACCTTCGGTGATACTTGTTTTATAAAAGTAGGTAAAGGTCTAAACTTCTCATGTACCTTATCCTCTAAGTCAAGCTTTTTCTCTTTTAATTCAGCTAATAAGACAAACGCTTTCTTCTGGTCTAAGAGCCAACCGTTCTTGATTTGTTGAGCAATAATGTCTTGTACCTGATGTTCAAGGTCAACGCTCTCACTTCTAAAATCATTAAGCTTCGAGATGAGTTTCTTGTAAACAAGTTCATTAACTCTAACGTCTTGCTGGCAGTACTCCACCATATCCTTCGAGAAATTAAGCCAATCATTATAATCTCCTTTAGGGCATCCTAGTTGCTCACCCCAGCTATCTAGTGAATGACCACCTTGGCGTGAAGGCTCTGCCAAGCGTGACATAACAAGTGTGTCAGTTACTTTCTTATCAGTGAAGTCTACGTTCCAAAGCTTTTTGAGCGCCGGTATATCATAGCCAATTATGTTGTGGCCTATGATTTCCATCTGCTCAGAATAAAAGTAATCTTTAAAAGTAACCTCACTGGTAAACACTAGCTCTTTAGCTGTGCTTACTTCACGTACTGCAACACACCATATAAGAGTAGGCTCTAGCCCGTTGGTTTCAATGTCAAAGACTATCTTCTTCATCTGCTTAAAAATCCACCTTGTCGTCTGCTACGGGACACGCTGTCTCAATCATACGGCCAGAGTCTTTATCGTAGTAGAGGTGACAAGCTGCACCAGTCAAACCAACAAACCGATTCTTCAGAACCCTGACGCACGTAGTGTTACGTATATCGGCGTCTGGGTGCTGCTGGTCACGTTCTAAGCCAATCACCATGTCACTTAGCTGTGCGATACTGGCTGAACCTCTAAGTTCTCCTAAGCTAATCTTACCGCCGTCCTCGTGCGCCTTCTGACCTGACGGTCGGCGTAGGTGAGACACTAAGAACAAGCCGACACCTGTCTCCTGAACTATCTTACGGAGGTTAGTCATGATACTGTCGATAGCCTTACGCTCGTCTCCGTTAGCTTGGTCACTGACTACGATGCTCAGGTGGTCTAGGATAATCCACTTACAGTCTAAGCCTTTAGCCATGTAACGGATACGCCCTAGCAGGTCATCCTCACTGGTGCTCCCCCAATGGTCTAGCATATAGATACGCCCTGAACCCATTGTTTTTTCCCAGTAGCCTTTCTGCTCTTCGGTGGTAACTACTGCTTTAACGTCAGGTAAGTGTAGCTGCTTGTTGGCTTCTATTGACATGATGCCTAGCGCCGTCTTGGGTATGTCCTCTTCAAGTGCCAAGATACCAATGTTATCTTCTGTCTGGTTCAACAAGTAGTGTTCCAGCTCACGTACTATCTGAGACTTACCCATGCCAGAACCTGAAGTAATGGTAACCAGCTCTTTAGCTCTAAAGCCGTGGGTGTACTCGTTTAGACATGTCCAAGGGTAAGGGATAGAAACAGTCTGTGCTTGCTCCTGTAGCAAATCCCAAGTGTCTAAGCCTGACACAATACCATCGGGTCTGAACACCTTAGCATCCCACCAGCTACTAACAAACTCTGACACCTTACGCGCCTTCAACATATCGCCTGCATCCTTCAGGGGCAGTGTTACGTTCTTGGCTTTGTTAGGTGTGAATAAAGTTAGTACAGACTGTGCTGCTTCCTGTCCCGCCTTGTCGTTATCAAAACAGACAATCACGTTATCGAAGCTCTCTAACCAGTCTAGGTTTGCTTTGATATCCTTAGTTGCACCGGCAGCGCCTGACCTAATTGATACTACTGGCCATTTGCCATCGAACATCTCAGAGACAGCCATTGCGTCTGCCTCTCCCTCAGTGATGGTAATGTACTTACCGCCCTCTCTATACGCCTGTTGTCCAAACAGACCTACATTATCGAAGTTACCTGTTGCGTAGAATCCTTTGTTTTCTACTTGTCTGACCTTCGTCCCTGTGGCCTGACCTGTGTCTTTATCGTAGTACGGGTAGTGGTGCTTGACAATCTTACCCTCTGGGGAGAACTCTACAGTCACACCGAACTTAGCTGCGATTGCCTGTGAAATCTTCCTATCGGGGATTGACGCTATAGTTCCTGTCATCTCAAATGCTCTTGTTGGTTTCTTAATTACATCAGCAAAGTCTGGGGCAGTTCCATTGCCCCTCTCGTAGTGACCACACCCACCGCTGAAGCAGTGAGCGTGTCCATCAGAGTACCTTGCAAGATTGTTGCCTGAACCACACTTGGGGCATGGTTCATGCTTTACAAAGGTAGACTCTTCTCTCATCCTTAAAAATCCTCTGCGCCTTCCATCTCTGCTACTTCCAGAACCTTGACCTTATTAAGGTAAGTGCCGATACCGTGTATAGGGTGCGGCTGACCGTCTGTATACAATAGCCTGACTTTGGAACCTCTGGTCACTCGACCACTAAAGGCTGACCCATCAGGGTTTAGTACTGGAACATCAAACTTACTGCTAAACTTACGCTGTTTGACACCCTCATATTCTCTCAGCTTGACACCCTTGGCATCTAGCTCATCTGCTGTGGCATCATCTAAAGACACTACCAGAGAGAATTTACCAGTGCTCTGACCGTTATACATCTCGTGTTCGTTAAGGTTCTCAAACGCTACTGTACCTTCTAAAGTTGCTAATGACATAATTATTACCTTTTTGGTTAGTTTTAAATTTACTTTGTTTATCTTCTTTAGTACTCTTTTGTTAGTTACTTTAAAGTTAAAATTAAAGAACATAACATAAGTTTAGTCTAACATTAGTTATACCCTCTGTCAACCTCAAATTCATCTAAACTCACTGTGAAATCAATTTGGGTGTCAACTGTTGCGTCAAAATCAGTGTAAGCTTTAGTTGAAATCTTACTGCAACTGTAGCACATACCCACCATTGTATCTGTTTTACTGTAGGTTTTATCTAGTTCTGCCCCTGTCAATATAACGTCACATGCTTTGCATCTACTCATCTCTGTTACCCCCGAAGGCGCTGTCGTATTTCTGTTTAAAGTCACTGTAGGGCATTGCGTGGTACTCTTGTCTCAACCTATCAGCGGCCATTGATTGCATCTCTGCTACTGTCATACAGTAAAGCTGGTACTCTACCAATTCGCTGACGAGGACGTACTCTGTATCATCCAGCCAGTCGCTCTGGTGGTCGTACCCTATCAACTGCTCTTTAATTTTACTCATCTTCTATCTTCCTCATCTCGTTTAATGCGTGGTAAAACAAACCGAAAACCGTTAGTGCTCCTATGAATGCCGTTTTTAATCCTCATCAAATGTATAAACGTTGCCCCAAGAAATAACAATACAGGGGAGAAGTATTATAACACCTTGAAAGGGCAACGTCTCTACTTGTCCAGTGAGTATGTTCTGTGTGTATACTGGCCTGCTGTCAACGAATTCTATGTCTAAACCGGTTCCAGACCTAAACTCTATCGATAAATGTCTGTTTAATATTATCCAGCTCATGATTTACCCCCTTGGTTGTGTATTAGACCTGCTCTAAGCCCCTTCTCGTAGCTTGTAAGGGATTCTAGAGGCTCTCCCGACCCTACCCCAAAGCCTCTCAAGTATTCGCCGTCAGAATCGCTTAAAGACACACTCTCGTCTATCCTCTCTTTAACGAATACACCATCTACCATTTTACCCTTTCGGTCTTTTATATCCTCATATGCATGACTGAGGCACTCAAACAGACTCAAGCCATTACGTTCCGCTATGTTGATGAGGACGACCAAACAGTCACCGATATCATCAATCACCGGCTGTGATAGTAGAATGTTGGTCTCTAGCTCTTTGACCTCTTCGACTAGCTTGGTGTGTTGTGCAGCGTCTGTACTGCCCGCTATTAAGTTGCGGTCTCTGTGCCATAACACTACCCGCGTTTCTACTTGTTCTAAGCTGTTCATTTTTAATTATCCTCATCTAGCCATTGATTGTCGCCGCGCATGTCTGCAAGCGCCTCATCTATCTCCCATTGATAAAACTGTGGGCTGTCATCGTCCCACGTTAAATGTTCGTCACCGTGTTCTTCCATTACTTCACCTATTTAATTAATTAATTGAATGTTGAACTGTACGGCCTTAGATTGCTAAACGCAACCACTTAGCAGACAATCGCTCTGTGGCCGTCTCTAACCTGCTATAACCTACACTGTCGCGCCCCTTGTTACCGTAGCGTTCTGGGTTCCTTTCGCTGGCCGGTGTGATATCCCAATCGGTAACCTCATCCCGACTCTGTAGTCGTCTGTAGAGCGTAGCACTACTTATGCCCGTTATCAGCGCGAGGGCGTAGACGCTGTAAGTAGCGCCGGTGATTAGTCGCGGGTGTTCGCCGCTGAATAGTAGCTCCTTAGTCTGTCGCATTACTCAAATACTCCCAGTATTATCCAGTTTAGTAGCGTAATAGATGCACCGGCGGTGGCCAGCATTCCCAAAAATAGAACAACCTCTCCCACCTTCTCAGAGAACCGGTCGGCTTTCTCTTGTTCTAGCATTTTAAGGTAAGCGTTGTTTCCCTTATAATTGTTTAGCATTTGATTCTACCCCTTGATAATTTCAAATATATACTTATTTTTGGCAGCTTTATAGAAAGTGTATCGCCCCTTACAGTAACTATTTGCAGCTGCTCCGATTCTGTTGTATACATCGTCCCGCGTCTCACATTCTACCTCGAACCAGTGCCCGCGTTTCATTCCGCCCATAATATCGCGCCAACTGGAAGCAGGCTGAGTTATTCTTTTAGGTGCTGGTCGTGTAGTAATTACTTTTATTTTTAATGCTTTTGTATTTTTCATGTTATGCCACCTCATTTATAAAGTTATTAATCAGCTCTTTGCTGTCATCTGTCACATTGTATACTTTTACCGTGGTTATACCATCGTCACCGGTTGCGCTCATTGTGTGACCTGTTAGGGTAGCCCGCGACCAGTACTTGGCGAACTGTTGGGCTACTGCCCTGCTATTGAATGTTAGCGTTGCTTCCATGTTATGCGACCCCATTAGTTAAGTTATCAATAAAGCTCTGTTCTACCACTTCGACACTATCTGCGACACCTTGCAGCCACTTGTTTACGTGTTTCGTTGTCGTGACGCTATACTTGGTGCTCGTCTTGACATAGCGGCCACTGGGCAGCATGGCGGCGACTGGCGTTGAATAGCTAAATAATACTACTAATCCGTTATTTGTCAGCTCTGCTTGGTTACTTCCGATTTGTTTCAGTTTCATCTGTATTGCCTCGTTTTGGTTTGGTTTAGTTGGTTTAATAATAGCCACTGTATGCCAATGGCTACGATAAAACAACTACTATAATTTTATACCTTTTCCATAAGCCATAATTCTAAACCTTCTGAACGCTTATCATCGCGCTCTGTCTCTTCCTGTATCATCTCCATCACACATTCCAGCGCCTCTTGCTCTGACTCTATACCGTAGACGGTGAAGCAGTGATAGTCAACCCAGTTCCCAACAAAATCACGCCTTTGCATATTAAAGGTTGCTGCCTCATTCCACTCTGCGCGAATGTGTTCGCCTTGTATTACAAGTTCCCAATGTTTCATGTTGTATTGCCTCTATTGTTTGGTTGCCCCTTTCGGGGCGTTTATTGGTTTATAGTGCTGCGCGAATAGCTTTGAGAGTCGATTCGCTGCGGCTGTTAGCTGCGCGAATCATCGAGTCAATGGTGTGGTAGTTGCCGTGGTCGGCGTGCATGATAGCAATTTTAATGTTTCGTTGGTCTACCTTGCTAAGTTTATTAATCAGCTGGTCAAGTAACTGTGCCATAAATTTGTCTGTCATAGTGTGTCGCCTTGTATAGTTGATTATGTGTTGCGCTCGCTGCGCCCTTGTCTTGATGGGTTCATTATATAGCTTCGCCGCATCAATGCAAGCTTTATTTTAATATAATTACAATTAATTTCCACAGCATAGATATAAGGAGCGGGCGCGCGCGCGAATACTACAGATGACAACCATTGTCAACCATTAGCGTGACCAATCCATCTTGATTAGTCACGAGTATACTTTGCATTGTGGTTGCTTGTGTGGTACTGGTGTAGCCTGTGGGTATCCTATAGCATACTCACTCCCCTGTTGTATAGATGTAAACGTGACTATCCTTTTGATTCTGGTCACCAATTGAGTTGCTTGTGTGCCTAGTGTGTGCTAGTGATTGCCCCGTGACCATTGAGTGACATCCGGTCACCAATTAGGCTTGACAATTCCTGTAGCCTATGATAAACAGGGGCCGGGGGGGTCGCTGGACATCGCGGTATTGTTACGGTAGCCCCTGAGATACAAAAAAGTGACCATTTAGGAAGACGGGTGTAAGCTATAAGTGTTACCAAAAGTAACAGTATTGTGTGTAAATAGGTGGCCTGTAAGTCATTGATTTATAAGGGAGTTCGCGGGTACACCTAAGTACCTTAAAGGGGCAGTCTAAATTAATTAAAATACTTCTTGACTTTAGAATCAAAGTGTGGTATAATATACCTATGTTATAATTTACTTCATTTAGTTATTAACATTAAGATATTAACAAAAGAACTTAACTAAAGGGTCTTAGGTATACTTAAGTATACTAAGGTAGCCCAAAGGAGTTATATTGACTGATAAAAAAGTAAAGAACCAAGCCTCGAAGAGGATTGGGCGGCCCCCTAAGTCTGAGATTGTCAGCCGCAAGCGGGGAACCGTTGGCTCAGTAGGTCGTCCCAAGGGCGATGCTGCTATCATCAATGAGTACAAGACTAGGATGCTTACGTCTCCTAAGTCTAAGAAGGTCTTAGAGTCTATCTTTGATGCTGCTCTGGATGATGAGCATAAGAATCAGGCTGCTGCTTGGAAGCTAGTGATGGATAGGGTCTTACCTACCAGCTACTTCGAGAAGGATGCAGCAGGTGGTAACAAGGGTGGTATCAACATCTCAATCACTGGTGTCGGTGGTGAGAAGACTGTCATTTCAGGAGGCTCTTCCAGTGAGCCTATAGCCGAAGGAGACTACACCGAAGATGTATGATATTAACCAAGACCTAGATTACTTCACCAAAGAAGAGTTTGCCTGTCAGCACACAGGTAAGAATGAAATTAAAGATACATTCCTATTGAAGCTAGACCTATTAAGAGCAAGGTGTGGTTTCCCATTTGTTATCACTAGCGGCTATCGTAGCCCAGAACATCCGATTGAATCGAGAAAGGAGAAAGCAGGAACTCATGCCCAAGGCATTGCAGCAGACATTAAAGTTAGTACGGCACAACAGAGGTACACGCTGGTTGAGGAAGCTATCAAGATGGGATTTGGAGGCATTGGAATACACAGTGTGTTCGTCCATATTGATATGCGCTCTGTTGACGGTAATGCTAAACCTGTAATGTGGTTGTATTGAGTGACTGACTTAAACTTAACTAAAGGATAATAGAATGGCAATCCCAGTAATATTAGCATTAATAGCAAGAGCAGGCATTCCTGCTGCAATTAAGAAGTACGGAACTAAAGCTGTTAAAGAAGCTCAAAAACACGCTAAAGATATGACAAGCAAGCCCACAGCAGGCCAGAAAAAAATCAACCCTGTGACTAAGAGTCAACGAGCTAATAGAGAAACTGCTCGCAGAACAGCCGGAGCTGGTGCTCTTGCCGCGGGTGGTGCTTATGTTAAAGGAAAAGCAGAAGGACGTAAGTCTGCTTCTAAAGCGTCTGGTAAAGATTCACGAACTAAGTCTTCAGACTTTCCTACTTACACTAAAAAATCAGAGTCTGGCGCAGCCTTTAGAAAAGCGTTTGCTGAGGCTAATGCAAAAGGACAGAAAACCTTCTCTTTTGAAGGTAGACGCTACAGCACTGATAAAAAGTAAACGATGACTGACTTAAAGGTTGAGCTACTACCTTGGCAACAAGAGGTCTGGAATGACCCCTGTCGATTCCAAGTAATAGCTGCTGGTAGACGTACAGGTAAGTCTCGTTTAGCTGCGTGGAAGTTAATCATTGAAGGTTTAACTACGACTAAGGGTCACGTCTTCTACGTTGCTCCTACACAGGGTCAGGCTAGAGACATTATGTGGCAGACGTTACTGGAAGTAGGTAACCCTGTTATTACCTCTAGTCACGTAAACAACCTACAGATTAAGCTAATAAACGGTGCTACCATCGCACTCAAGGGTGCCGATAGACCAGAGACCATGCGTGGTGTCAGCCTTAAGTTCTTGGTTATGGATGAGTACGCCGATATGAAGCCGGAGGTCTGGGAGCAAATCCTGAGACCTGCCCTAGCTGACCAGAAGGGTTCAGCGATGTTCATTGGTACGCCAATGGGTCGTAACCACTTCTTTGAGCTACACCAGTACTCTGTGTTGGCTAAGGACGATGACTGGAGTGGTTGGCACTTTACCAGCTACGATAACCCTCTCTTAGACGAAGAAGAAATTAACGCAGCTAAGAAGTCGATGTCAGCCTTCTCCTTCCGACAGGAGTTCATGGCATCCTTTGAGGCAGCGGGTGGTGAACTCTTTAAGGAAGAACACGTAAAGTTCTCTGAAGAAGAACCAGAGGAAGGTAACTACTACATAGCAGTTGATTTGGCAGGATTTGCAGATGTTCAGAAAGCTACAACCAAAACTAATCGTCTTGACCAAACGGCTATCGCTGTGGTTAAAGCAGGCACTGAGGGTTGGTGGGTTGCTAATATTATACATGGGCGTTGGGGTGTCGAAGAGACTGCCAGAAGAATCTTTGAAGCAGTCAGAGACTACAAACCAATCTCAGTAGGTATTGAGAAAGGTGCGTTGAAGAACGCTGTACATCCTTACTTGAATGACATAATGAAGAAGAACCAGCGGTTCTTTAGAGTGGAAGAGCTTACACACGGTAATCAGAGAAAGACAGATAGGGTTGTGTGGGCGTTACAAGGTAGGTTTGAACACGGTAACATTACACTAAACAAGGGTGAGTGGAACACACAGTTCTTAGATGAACTATTCCAGTTCCCCAATAAGCTTGTTCACGATGACTTGATAGATGCCTTGGCTTACATAGACCAGCTCGCTAAGGTGGCTTACGCTATTGACTTCGAAGAAGAAGAATACGAATTCATGGACACATACTCAGGGTACTAACTATGTTAGAAGAAAACGAACCATTCCACATCGAACAAACGCTTGAAGACTGGGTTGGTGATAAGTGTAGTGACTGGAGAGACCACTTTGAAGCTAACTACTCACAACGCTTCGATGAGTACTATCGTCTCTGGCGTGGACAGTGGGCTGCTGAAGATAAGACTCGTCAGTCAGAACGCTCTAAGATTATCTCTCCTGCCCTACAACAGGCTGTGGAGTCATCTGTAGCAGAACTAGAAGAAGCTACCTTCGGTCGGGGTAAGTGGTTCGACATTAAAGACGATGTAATGGATAACGAGAACAAAGACATCGTTATGTTGCGTACACACCTAGAGTCTGACTTTAAGCGCAACAAAGTGCGTAAAGGTGTCGCTGAGTGTCTTATTAACGCAGCCGTCTTTGGTACTGGCATCGCTGAGATTGAACTAACAACTGAAAAAGAGTTCAAACCAGCTACACAGCCCCTAATGGACGGTGAATTGACCGCTGTTGGTGTCAACATTACTGACCGTACCTGTATCAAACTACGCCCTGTAATGCCTCAGAACTTCCTTATTGACCCCGTTGCTACCTCTGTTGAGGATGCTTTAGGCGTTGCTGTAGATGAATACATCTCTATGCACGTTGTTGAGCAGCTACAGGAGCAGGGTGTCTACCGTGATGTGGCTTTAGAGTCAGCATCTAATGATTTTGACATTGAACCAGACCACTCTATTACTTCTCTGTACGAAGAAGACAAGATTCGTTTGACTAAGTACTACGGTTTAGTACCTAGACACCTGTTAGAGCAGGCTCAACAAGAAACTGACGCTGAAGAAGAGACTGTATCACTCTCTGGAGACAAAGAAGACACTAGCTACTACGTTGAGGCTATTGTTGTAGTAGGTAATGACGGTATTTTGTTAAAAGCTGAAGCTAACCCCTACATGATGGGCGATAGACCTATCATTGCATTCCCTTGGGATGTCGTTCCTAGCCAGTTCTGGGGTCGAGGAGTATGTGAGAAAGGGTATAACTCCCAAAAGGCGTTAGACGCAGAACTACGCGCTAGAATCGATGCTCTCGCTCTTACCGTACACCCTATGTTGGCTATGGATGCCTCTCGTATGCCTCGTGGTGCTAAACCAGAGATACGTGCTGGTAAAGTTATCTTGACAAACGGCAACCCTGCTGAGATTCTACAGCCCTTTAACTTTGGGCAGGTACAGAACATTACCTTTGCACAGGCAAGTGAGCTACAACGCATGGTACAGACCGCTACAGGCGCTATAGACAGTGCTGGTACGTCAGGGTCTATTAATGGCGATGCGACCGCTGCGGGCATCTCTATGAGCTTAGGAGCCATCATTAAGCGTCACAAGCGCACATTGATTAACTTCCAAGAATCATTCATTATTCCTTTCGTCACCAAAGCTGCTCACCGTTACATGCAGTTTGAGCCTGAGATGTACCCAGTTGCTGACTATAAGTTTGATGTGTCAAGCTCTTTAGGCATTATTGCCCGTGAGTATGAGGTTACACAGCTAGTACAGTTACTACAAACTATGTCACCAGAGACTCCAATGTATCCTGAGTTGATTAAGTCTATTGTTGACAACATGAACTTAGCTAACCGTGAAGAGCTTATTGCTAAGCTTGATGCAGCTAACCAGCCTAACCCACAGGCTCAGCAAGCACAGCAAGCTACACAACAAGCTGCCTTGGCCTTCCAAGCGTCACAGACTGGAGCACTCAACGGACAAGCTAAAGAGTCTGAAGCTCGTGCAGTTAAAGCAATGGCTGAAGCACAGGCTATTCCACAAGAGACAGAGATTGCTCGTATTAAGGCTGTAACGACTAACCTACAGGCTGGAGATGCAGACGACAAAGAGTTTGAGAAGCGCCTTAAAATCTCTACACAGCTCCTTAAAGAAAGAGAAGTAGCCGTTAAAGAAGGCGCTATACAGGCACAACCACAACCTGAGCCGCAACCAGTAGCTCAACCACCCACAATGATGCAGGAACCTACACAAGGGCAATTCCCACAATGATTATTACACAGAGAGAGTTCAACAGCGCGCTAGAGCAAATTAACGTAGCGTTTGAAGTAGCTAACGAAAAGATTGATAAACTAGAAGCAGAGGTTAAAGCCTTAACAAAGGAGAAAGCCAATGGCAACGCCAAGAAAGGGCAAAGCAAAGGTTAAGGTAACAGCTAGTGGTAAGAAGGTAAGCTACGGTCAGGCTGGTAAAGCAAAGGATGGAGGTTCCCGTGTAAAAGCGGGGACGGCCAAGGGAGACAGCTACTGCGCTAGGAGCTTAGGTATTAAGAAGGGCTTACCCAAAGCTAAACAGAATGACCCCAACACCCCCAACAACCTCTCACGTAAGCGTTGGAAGTGTTCTGGGGCTAAATCGAGGAAAAAGTAATGGCATGTTCAATGTGTGACGGTAAAAAAAAGAAGGCACCTAAAAGCAACAAGATGCCCATCAGAGGGCAACGAGCTGTTAAAAACAAGGCTAAGAAGAAATAGTTCTTGACTTTTAGCTTAAACTGTGCTATAATGTACTATAGTATTCTTTAAGTAGATACTTTACTTCTTAACAAAACTGTCCTAAAGGGATAAACAGTATGATAGACAAAGAATTAGAACGGTACTACGAAAGTATGTACTCGTTGTTTCACAATGAGGGCTGGAAGTCTTTACTGAGTGATTTAAAAGAAAACACTGTAAGTATTAACTCAGTAGAGAACACCACAGACCTTAACGACCTACAGTTCCGCAAGGGTCAGTTGTCTATCATAGCTAGTCTACTTAACTTAGAAGAACAGATTAGAGCAGCCGAAGAACAAGCATTAGAGGAAGACCTTGATGCGTATAATGGCTGATTTCCAGTGTCCTGACGGACATGTCAATGAGTTTTTTGTTGATAACGAAATAAAGCAGGTTGAGTGTATAGATTGTAGTCTTCCTGCTTATAAACTTATTTCCCCCGTTCGCAATAAGATTGACCCCATTTCTGGTGATAACGTAGGTGCAACGATGAAGTGGATGAAGATGCGCGAACAAAAACTGAAGCAAGAGCGTAAGGCCAACTCTGCGTAAGCAGAAGCTTTACTTAACTAAAACCTCCACAATGATAATATATCACGGAGTTTAATAATGGCAACACTGATAGACGAGCGTCCAGAAGACGACAACCCAGACGAAGAAATTACTACTTTTGAACAAGAAGAAGAACAGGAAGCTCCGCAAGAGTCAACCCCTGAACCTCCTCAAGAAGAAGAAGAAATCCCCGAGAAGTACAAAGGAAAGTCAACCGCTGAAATTGTAAGGATGCACCAAGAAGCTGAGAAGCTGCTAGGCAGGCAAAGCGGAGAAGTAGGGGAGCTACGTTCTGTTGTTGACAGTTATATCCAGACACAACTCGACACCAAAGCACCACCAGCACCAACTGAAGACCCTGATGAAGATGTAGATTTTTTCTCAGACCCAGACAAGGCTGTCGCAAGAGCAATTGCTAATCATCCTTCTATTAAACAGGCTGAACAGGCTAATGTAGATAACAAGCGTAATACCGCGAGGACACAACTGCAAGAACGTCATCCCGATATGCCGCAGATTCTACAGGACGCTAAGTTTGTTGAGTGGATTAAAGGCTCTAAGATTAGAACACAGCTCTTTGCCCAAGCAGACCGTGGTTATGATTACGATGCCGCTGATGAACTCCTTTCTAATTGGAAAGAACGTCAAGGTGTTGTTTCTCAGACCTTAGCTGCTGAAAAAGATGGACGTAAGGCTGCTATTAAGACAGCTTCTACAGGAAGTACAAAGGGCAATGGACAACAACAGTCTAGGAAGATTTACAGACGCTCAGACATTATTAAACTAATGCAGGACGACCCAGAACGGTACTTAGCTTTGTCAGATGAAATTGGCCTAGCTTACGCCGAGAAGAGAGTTCGCTAACTTAACTATTATCATTTAAAGGTATTATCTCATGGCTACATCAGTATATCCCTCACAAACTGGCGCAGTAACAAACACTAGCGCCGCTAAGTTTATCCCAGAAATCTGGAGTGACGAAGTTGTCGCTGCCTATAAGTCTAACCTCGTCATTGCCAACCTCGTTAAGAAGATGGGTATGTCAGGTAAGAAAGGCGATACCATTCACGTACCTAAGCCTATCCGTGGTTCAGCTAACGCTAAAGCCGCTGGTACAGCCGTAACCATTCAAAACAGCACTGAAGAAGAAGTCTTGATTGCAATTGACAAGCACTTTGAATTCTCTCGTCTTATCGAAGACATCACCGAAGTTCAGGCACTTGCTTCTCTCCGTCAGTTCTACACTGGTGATGCAGGTTATGGCCTAGCTAAGCAGATTGATAGTGATTTGTTTGACTTGGGTAAGAAGTTTGGTGACGACAACGGTTCCGGTTCTGACTGGGTTCACAGCAACACTTACAACTTCTCTGGCTCTGCTGGTATCGAAACTTACGCTGCTGACGCTGTAGCTGCTGGTGACGTATTTAACGATGCTGGTTTCCGCGCTGCTATCCAGAAGCTGGATGACGCAGACGTACCTATGGACGGTCGTTCTTTCGTAGTTCCTCCTTCCATTCGTAACGCTATCATGGGCGTTGACCGCTACATGTCTTCTGACTTCGTAGATGGTCGTGGTGTTAAGAACGGTCAGATTGGTAACCTATACGGCATTGACGTATACACTACTTCTAACTGTCCTGTACTTGAGACTGCTGCTCAGAACGCTGCTGGTGGTGAAGTTAAAGGTGCAATGTTGTTCCACAAGGACGCTATGGTTCTTGCTGAGCAACAGGCTGTACGTTCACAGACTCAGTACAAGCAGGAGTTCTTGGGAACTCTCTACACTGCTGATTGTCTGTACGGTACTCAGGTACTACGTCCAGAAGCAGGTATCGTTCTAGCTGTAAACGGCTAAGCGATAAGCAACAAACTAGGGGGTTCTCCGGAATCCCCTTTTCTTTTTTTTCTGTTTTTGTAGGAGTTACAATGGCTATATATAGAGGAAACGGCGGTGCTGGTGATTCAACCAATGACGCTACAGTAAGTGACGTAACAGCCCAAGCTGTCATAGCTTCTACAAAAGCAGATGAAGCAGCAGCAAGTGCAACAGCAGCAGCAGCCTCTGCAACGAGTGTGCAGACCCTCACAGCAGCCACAGGAGCCGCTGGAAGCTCTGCGTCTTACAACGGTAGTACCAACACCCTAACTGTGCCAAGAGGCGACACAGGGGCAACAGGGCCAACAGGAGCTACTGGTTCTCAAGGTATCCAAGGCATTCAAGGTATCCAAGGTATCCAAGGCGTAACGGGCGATGGTTTTACAGGAGGCACGTACACAGCAAATACAGGTGTAGTTGCTTTTACTTCAGACGATGGCTTAGGTTTCTCCACAGGCGACCTTAGAGGTGCTACTGGTTCTCAAGGTATCCAAGGTATCCAAGGCATTCAAGGTATTCAAGGAGCTACTGGCGCAACAGGGGCTGCGGGTGCCGATGGTGCTGACGGTAGCGGTGGTGATGCTTACTTAGCACAGACACAGACTTTTACAGGCGCTAAGACGTTTTCAGCGACTACTGTCTTTGAAGCAGGAATCACAGAAGATGCTGTAACGCTTACCGGAACCGCTACAACTATTGACCTTTCTGCTGCTACTAACTTCGTACACGACCTCACAGGCGCTACTACTTACACGTTTAGTAACCCAGCGTCCACAGGCAACGCCTCTAGTTTCACGCTCAAGATTATTCAAGACTCAACAGCCAGAGCAATCACTTGGCCTGCTAGTGTTGACTGGGCGGCTGGTACAGCCCCTACGCTAACAGCAACTAATAACGGTGTAGATGTGTTTGTGTTCTATACTATTGATGGCGGCACAACCTACTACGGCTTCACGGCTGGACAGGCGATGGCATAATGAGCAGAGTTGCTGATAAACTCATCAAGGCTAAAACTGCCTCCAGTAACTCGCGAACTGGTGGTTTTGAAGTTGCCGCCCTAGTTGACACTACAAGTAATGTACGCGTTCTTGATGTTCAAGATGTTGAAAATATTACTGTTACATCTTCTACATCAGCAGGTGCTCTTGTTAATTTTTTCTCTGTCAGCTCAATATCTGACGGCACTTATCTATACGTGGCTAATGGAAGGTATAATAATGCTGCTCTTAATTCATACGATGTTTCTGACGAAACGAATATATCTCTTGCTGATTCGATACAGTCCAATTCCATATTTAACGGCCTCTCTCATATCTCGGCAGACTGGGATAACGATTTTTTATTCGCAAGTACCGCAAATAATTATGATTTACACGTTTATGATATTTCTGACCCTACAAATATGGTAAAAGTACAGACATATACTAATTCAACTGCTGCGCCGTATCCGTATTCAACCGTGGTAGATAGTGCAAATCTTAATGTATATCTAATTAATTTCAGCCAAGGTAAATTATCATCATTTAGCTATGATGCAAGTTCTGGAGCTTTAACTCATTTAAGTACGCTATCAGATGCATCGCTAGACGGTCTTTATCAAGCTATTGACTTGGACAATCAAGTTATCTATGTGATGGACATACTCCAAAAGCGTTTAACAAGTGTAGATATTAGTAATCCTTCGAGTATGTCAGTACTTGATTATATATCTATTCCGGCGAGTGGCAACTATGTAGCTCTAGACGTTGGCCGCCAGCTTGCATTTGTAGGAAAAGACGAAATTAATTGTATAGACATTAGTGACCCTAGTAATTTAACATTATTAAGCACTATAAGCCAAACTAATAATGCAGCTATTGACTTCGTAATGGCGATGCAGTGTGACACAGATAGAGAGTATCTTTTTGCAGCTTGTAGAGACAGCGACAAAATTGTTGTCATTGATTATTCAGACACCTCAAGTCTAAGCGTTGCTGGCACCACCACTACAAGCACTGTAGTTTCTGACCGTACTTTCACACTTCTAAGGTAAAAATTTTATGTACGTTAAAACTTTAAACAACGAAATACAAGAGTTTCCTTATAACGTCAGGAAGCTAAAGCAAGAGAACCCTAATACATCTTTCCCCGACAAGCCAAGCGAAGAGCACCTAGCTGATTGGGGTTTGTACCGTGTCGCTTATGCAGATAAGCCTACGCCCGCACATAACGAGAAAGTAGTAGCAAACGCAGAGCCTGCTTTGGTAGACGGCTCTTGGACGCTCGACTGGTCTGTTGTTTCTAAAACAGAAGACGAAACAGCCTCAGAAGCCCGTGGCGTTCGATATGAGCGCGATGAGCTACTGACCCAGTGTGATTGGACACAGTTACCTGATTCGCCGTTAGACAGCACTACAAGAGCTTCTTGGGCTACCTACCGAACAGCACTACGAGACGTAACTGGACAGACTGGTTTCCCTACTGACATTACTTGGCCGACAGCACCTTAACTTTACTTGGAGTAAACAACAATGAAATATTTATTAGTACTAGCGGCATTTGCATTGACAGCTTGTAACACCTTCAATGCCGCAGTAGACGGTTCACAGATGATTGTAGACAGCACTGTTGACTCCGCACAGTCTATGGTTACAGACACAGCTAAGGGCATTGGGGCAGGGTCTGCTACGTTTGTTGACGGTATTGCCGCTGACATCCGTAAAGCGTCTGAGTAAATGTTAGCCGAGATTGCTGCCGCTAACGCAGCTTTTAAGGTTATCAAGACAGCACTCAGTAACGGGAAGGAATTATATGATTGTTCAGACGCAGCTAAGCAATACTTCGATAACAAAAGTGCAATAGCAAAACGTGTAGCATCCAAGGGCAAAAGTGACTTGGATGCTTTCATGGCTCTGGAGAAGATTAAAGAACAAGAAGAGTGGCTCAAGGATTACATGGTTTACGCCGGTAGAGCTAATCTTTATTCCGACTGGTTAGTTTTTCAAAGCGAATGTAAAAAGAAAAGAGAACAAGAAGTAAGAGTACAGGCATTAAAAAGACACAACACACTTACACTTATAAAACAATTCATAACAGTTATAGGTGTAGGCATAGCGGTTATCCCTGTGCTTGTGTACGGTTTAATCTTTTTACTTAAAAAATAACTTGACAACAGGACGTTCACAATGGTCGAAGACACAAAAGAAATGCTTGACGTAGCTGCCGCTTCTACTGCAATCCTTTCTATGGCCGCTTGGCTACCGCCGACAGCTTCTATTTTAACAATTATATGGTTAGGGATTAGGATTTATGAGTCAGACACTGTGCAGAAAATAGTTCATGGTCAGTCACATAAAACACTTGACAAGAAAGACTAAAGGGTGTATAATACATGAGTATACTAAGCAGCTTAATAGGGCCAGTTACTGGTTTACTTGACAAATTTATAGAGGATAAAGATAAGAAAAACTCTATAGCTTTTGAACTGGCTACTCTTGCTGAGAAACATGCTCAAGAACTAGCGAAGGGACAGATTGAAGTTAATAAAACTGAAGCAGCGCATAAGAACTTATTTGTCGCTGGCTGGCGTCCGGCTGTGGGGTGGGTATGCTGCCTTGGCATGGCGAGTAACTTCCTTGTTATCCCGATGGCTAATTTTGCGTTGGCTTTATCCCATACTCCAATTGTAATCCCAATGATAGAGTTGTCTGAGATGATGCCTGTCTTACTCGGTATGTTAGGCTTAGGTGGTATGCGTACCGTAGAGAAAATGAATAACGTACAGAGGGAAAGATAATGGGTTCTGGATACGGTAGCCTTAATAGACAGATTAACAACAAAGTAGGTGTTATAAAGAAACCTGCTCCTTTCCAGCCTTTAACTCCTATTCAGGATGAAGAAGAAGAAGAAATTGTTTCTCTTGCCAGTAGCTTTGATAACGAAGTAGACCCCTTTGAAGTTGAGCAAGAACCTACACCTGCTCCTGCATTCGTAATTGGTGGGCCTGTTAACCTAAATGCCGATGGTATAGACTTAAACGCACGAGTAGCTACAAACAAATATGGCGGCGCATTAAAGTATTCACAGCTATCCGATAGTGATAAAGCTATTGTTGACGCTCGTAGAGCAACAGGACAGGACGCAGCCCCTGATGCCTATCAAGGCGCTACAGCTTTAATGGCGGCTGTAGATTACGGTTCTGGTACACAGTACGATACAACAGAAGAAGCTCTTCGTGGTCTGTCTGGGTTTTTAGGAAGTATTTCCGAGAAAAGAAAAGTTACTGATGAAGAATTTAATACACGTAACTATGACCCTTCTGAGTTTACTATGTCAGGGGTTAGCCCAAAAGGAGGTGTAAGTAAACGAGCTGCTACAAACTCTGCCATCGATTACATCACTAAAAACAACATACCACTGTCGATAGAGGTTGACGGTCAGACTCGGTACTTAACCACTGGTTTAGGTTCGGATGTATATAGAGCAGACGACAACTTTGAGTATGAGGCGGGAAGTTACCAAGACTTTGGGCCTGTAGGTACGTATAGTACTTTACACGTAGAACCTGAGAGTGTGTGGGCTGGTATGCCAGCGCCTGTAAGGATTGGTTTAGCAGTACTCACTTCGGGCGGCTCAGAGGCTTTTATTGCAGGTACTAAAGCAATAGAAGGTGAGACGCTACACGCTGAGGATTACCTTTCTATAGCCCTTCCTACTTTACAATATGCAGACATTTTAGTACCTCCAGTAGATGCGGTAACAGCAGACGTAGCAAAAGGTATAGAGGCTGCACCTGCGGTAGCTGGAAAAGGTGTTTTAGGTCTTAGCTATAACTCATCAAAAGCGTTGCTAACAGGGGTAGTTACAGGTGACCCTATAGAAGCTGTTGCTACGGCTTATGGGCCTAAGCTTGTTAACCAAGCCTTAGAGAAGGCCGGTGTTGGAGATGCTCTAAACACTTTTGCAGTTAATAACAACATTAACCCTGATGACTTAGAGGCAGGCATTGATAAGACTATAAATGCGCTTGCTCAAGGCGATGATATAGAAGAGGCTTTGTTAAAAGGTGTAGGTAAATACGTAGCAGAAGGAGGAACTATACTTCCCGATGTAATCGAAGACGCGCTTGGTGACGCAGCTAAGAAAGTTGGTGACTTAGTAGAGCCTGTAACAAAGGCGTTATCTACTATCAACGACAACTTAATTAAACCAGTTACTAAAGAAGTAGGAGGTTTGTTATCAGGAGCAGACACAGCAGCCAGACAAGCCTTGTCAGCGTTAGACGATAACGTAATACAACCACTCACAGAGTCAGCGGGTGATGCGTTGTCTGCCGCAGATACAGCAGTCAGACAAGGTTTAGCAACTTTCGATGAAGAAGTACTACAACCTGTTACACAACCCCTTGGCGATGCACTAGAAGACGCGGCACAAGCAACTGGTGATGTAGTAGAAGACGTAGGCCAAGCGGTAGGTGATGTGGCTGAGGACGTAGGGCAAGTTACTGGTGATGTACTCTCAAACGTAGATACCGCAGCTAGGGATGTTTTGTCGGTAGTAGATGATGCAGTTATAAACCCTGCGGGAGACATAATAGAGGACGTAGGACAAGTTACTGGAGACGTAGCTGAAGACATAGGGCAAGCAGTAGGTGACGTAGCCGAGGACGTAGGGCAAG
>Ga0208971_1000683_pt1 | contig 22846 bp, 20 predicted proteins | sample AOAMet1_18_M0_10_2_FD_188229 | JGI IMG/M metagenome (GOLD analysis project Ga0208971, IMG submission 188229) | Ammonia-oxidizing marine microbial communities from Monterey Bay, California, USA - CAN11_18_M0_10 (SPAdes) | ecosystem: Environmental > Aquatic > Marine > Intertidal zone | place... | reverse complement strand
AAAAGCAAGCTCAGCAAGAGCTGGAGCAGTGGCTGCGGCGAGTTCCAGATGATCCAGGTGGCCTGTTGCGGGAAAAATTCCGCTATCAATCTCGGCAGCGCGCGCTTGAGCGACGACGCCCAGCACCTCCCAATAACGAACAGCAAGAGCGCTGGTAGTAATGATTAATATGACTAAAACTCGGTTTAAACAGATCTATTTTATGGCCCTAGCAGCTATTTTGGCACTGGCCTCTAGCCATAGTTGGGCGACGCTCACTGCCACCGCGGACCGCACCATTATCGACAGCAATGAAACCCTGCAACTGTTGCTGCGTCTGGACTCACAGGTTCTGCTTGGCGAGCCCGACTTTAGCGCTATCGAGACTGATTTCGAGATCCTCTCCACCAGCCGCCAACAGAAGTATTCGAGATCCAACGGCCAGACTCAGTCTTATACCGACTGGAATTTGCTGCTGGCCCCGAAGCGTATTGGTCGCCTATTAGTACCCTCAATCAAGTTTAAAAAAGATATCAGCAATGCCATTGAAATCAACGTGCGTCAGGGCACTGCTGCCTCTGCAACTGGGCAGCCGGTATATACCGAAACCCTAGTGGATAAAACCGAGGTCTATATTCAGGAGCAGTTACTGCTCACCCATAGACTCTATACATCGGTGGGGCTCAGCGACCTAGGCCTCGACCCCCTGCAGGTTGATGACGCGGTTATACAAAAAGTCTCCGAGACTCAGTTTCAGAAAAATATTGGCGGCAAAAACTATCAGGTGGTTGAAATTGTCTACGCTCTCTTCCACCAGACCAGTGGTAAAATGCAGATACCTGCACTGCGGTTTTCTGCCTACAAGACAGACAATAACCGCTTCAGCGGATTTAACACCAGAGGCAATCGCCTGATCCTCAGCACCGATGCCAAAACCGTCGATGTCATGGCAAGACCTGCCAATATTGATTTGGATAACTGGATGCCCGCAAGCAGTATTCGTTTAGATCAAAAGTGGAGCAGCCCTCTGGATCAGCTCAAAGTCGGCGAGCCCATTACGCGCAGTATTAGCATCACCGCCAAGGGTCTGACTGGCGCTCAGATTATGCCCCTGTCCTTCAACCAAAGTGACGACTATAAGATCTACCCCGATCAGCCCCAAATCGATGACAGCGTCAATGCCTCTGGGGTCACCGGTATTCGCCGTGAATCCTTTGCTCTAGTACCCAATCGCCCTGGACAGATAATCCTCCCAGCGGTCACTGTCCGCTGGTGGAACAGTCGCAAACAGCGTATGCAAACGGCCAAACTCGAGGCTGTAGTACTGCAGGTGGCTGCCGCGGAAGTCAGTGCAATAACTCCCTATAACAGCGCCCCAGGTACCATTGCCAGCGATAGACTAGCAACAGAGTCGATCCCAGAGGAACCGAAAACCCTGACTGCAGAGCTGCGCTCATCGCTACCCTTACAGATATCCTTGGCCAGCAATGCACTGCTCCTGCTATTGATGCTGCTATTGTTCATATGGATGCGCCAACCTAGGATTGTCACTGCAGCCCGAAACCTCAGCGATCGCCATGCCGCGCCACTGGAACTCAAGCAACTCTTGAATAGCATTGAACGGGCTGCAGGAAAATCTGACTTAGGCCCATTGCGTGAGACTATTCTTGCATGGGGTCGCTGTATTTTCCCTCAGCAGAAGATTAAAACTCTCGCGGAAATCGCCACACTGCTGCAGAGCGACAAGTTCGATAATGCACAGTTGCAGGAGCAGTTTGATCTGCTCGATCAGGCTCTTTACAACAGCAGCTCTGAGCAACAGCCGGACCTGAAATTATTGGTGAGCTTGATACGCAATGTGATTGTGCCAAAAACTAACAGCCCTAAAACAGCCAAGGCAGAACTTGCACCGCTCTATCCCAGCGGCTGATTAATCATTAGTTTTGCCCCCTAACCACTATCGCTTTTGCTCTAAGTTTGGGTAAAATCGAGGTCGGTTTGTAAACAATGGAGTGAAGTCAATGCGCAGAGTTATTTTCAATGAGAAAGGCGGCGTCGGAAAATCAAGTATCACCTGTAATCTGGCCGCAATTAGCGCCTCGAGAGGCAAGCGCACACTAGTTGTAGATCTCGACTCTCAGTGTAATTCCACCCATTATTTGCTCGGCGACAGTCCCGAAGAGAATACCGTAGCGGACTACTTTGATGGCACTCTGGAGTTCTCCTCGAAGCTCAATGAAGCGCTCGACTATGTTCATGAAACTGCCTATGACAATTTGTTTGTGCTGCCCTCCAGCGTCAACCTGCTGGCCCTTGAGCACAAACTCGAGTCACGGCAGAAGATCTACAAGCTGCGCGACCTGTTAAATAAACTCGATAAAGACTTTGATGAGGTTTATATCGACACAGCCCCGGCGTTAAATTTTTATACTCGCTCAGCCCTAATAGCCGGCGATTCAGTATTGATTCCCTTTGACTGCGATGCCTTTTCACGTCAGGCGCTCTACTCCATTCTTGATGTGATCTATGAAATTCGCGAAGATCACAATGAAGATCTCAGTGTTGGCGGCATTGTGGTAAACCAATTTCAGCCGACTGCGTCTCTGCCTTCGCGATTGATTGCTGAAATGAAAAAAGAAAAGCTGCCGGTGATTCCCACCTATCTCAATCAGTCGGTGAAAATGAAAGAGTCTCACAATGAGTCTGTGCCGCTGATTTATTACGCGCCATCACATAAGTTGACGGGGCAATATATTGCCCTGTTTGATCATTTGGTTAGGAAGAGACGCAAGAAAAAGTGAGGGCACTTTGGTGGAGCACTTTTAGGACCTCGCCATTGCATTCGAGATGACAGTATTATGTTCCATCCTGACGGGGGACTCTAAACGGTCAGCCCGATAGAACTCAGCAGCGAGAGACCTCTGATATAGATTTGAAACCACCCAATAATAACGATAAAAAACTATGAACCTAAAAACCATTGCCTTTGGCTCCGGGGAATCCGGCGACTGTTACTACCACGAGTGGCCTGTTGAAGCTCCGCAAGAACCTCGAGCTTGGCTGCATATTATGCATGGCATGGCGGAGCATAGCAGGCGCTACGCTGACTTGGCAGCCTACCTCAATCAGCAGGGTTTCCATGTTACCGCCGATGATCATCGGGGCCACGGCAAAACCGCCGAGGCTAACAACAATCTCTACCATTTCGCTGATCGAAACGGCTGGAATCAGATGGTCGATGACCAGTTACAGATTATCCAGCATCTGGGCAGGGACAATCAGTTACCGCTAATTATTCTCGGCCACAGCATGGGTTCTTTTTTGGCCATGCATACCTGTCAGCGCTTTGCCGAGAAACTTGCCGGACGCCTGAAGGGGCTGGTTCTGTCCGGCTCCAATTACGCCCCGCCTTGGTTTTGCAGCACTGCAAGTCAAATCGCCAGAATTGAGCGCGCGCGATTGGGTGGTAGGTCTCCGAGCAAACTGCTGGAAACCATGTCCTTTGGTGCCTTTAACAATGCCTTTAAGCCTGTGCGCACCGAGAAAGATTGGATCTCCAGCAATGTTGAAACCGTTGACCGCTATATCGCCGACCCCCACTGTGGCGGTGCAATTTCAACTCAATCTTGGTATGACTTTTTGCGCGGACTGGCTGAACTCTCAGCGCCAGCGGCAATGGCCAAGATCAATAAAGCGCTACCTGTCTATATTTTTTCCGGCGCATTGGACCCTGTGGGGGGTGCTGGCAAGGGTGTGAAAAAGCTCGCCGAGGTCGCCACCAATGCTGGCATTAAAGAGGTCACCTGCCGTCTCTATGAGGGCGGGCATCATGAAATGCTCAATGAAACAAACCGCGCAGAGGTTTATAGCGACTTGCTAAGCTGGCTCAATGGTCTAAACCTATAAGGTTTAAGCTGCACTATTTATAAACCGACTTAGAGGGGTTCAGATGTCTGAAGAGACCTACCATCATCAGGGGGAAAATCACCCACCGGAAACTCATAACGATCAGCGAGTTCTCTCCGAACAGGAGGCCAAGCGTTACTGGAAGGCTAATCTTAGCCTCTTGGGCAAACTGCTAACGGTGTGGTTTACGGTGTCTTTTGGCTGCGGCATTCTGCTGGTTGACTGGCTCGATCAGTTTTCCTTTTTTGGTTTTAAACTGGGCTTCTGGTTTGCCCAACAGGGCGCCATCTATGTGTTTGTGGCACTGATATTTGTTTACACCTGGCGCATGCAGGCGATCGAGCGTGAGTTTGGTATCGATGATGATGAGGAGCAGCGCTGATGACCACTCAAATGCTCACCTTCCTCTTTGTCGGCGCTTCCTTTGCACTCTATATCGCCATTGCGATCTGGTCTCGCGCCGGCTCCACTAAGGACTTCTATGTGGCTGGGGGCGGTGTCCATCCGCTGGTCAATGGCATGGCCACTGCCGCTGACTGGATGAGTGCTGCATCGTTTATCTCTATGGCCGGTATTATTGCTTTTATGGGTCGTGATGGTGCGGTGTACCTGATGGGTTGGACTGGCGGCTATGTTCTGCTGGCACTTCTGCTAGCCCCCTATCTGCGCAAATTTGGCCGCTTTACGGTGCCGGATTTTATCGGTGAGCGCTACTATTCCCGCGCCGCACGAATCGTTGCCGTGGTCTGTCTGATCTTTGTCTCCTTTACCTATGTGGCGGGCCAGATGCGCGGAGTCGGGATTGTCTTTTCACGGTTTCTCGAAGTCGAGGTGAATACCGGTGTCATTATCGGTATGGCAGTGGTGTTTATGTATGCGGTACTTGGAGGCATGAAAGGTATTACCTATACTCAGGTGGCGCAGTACTGCGTGCTGCTGTTTGCTTATATGGTTCCGGCGGTGTTTATCTCCATAATGATTACCGACAACCCCATTCCACAGCTCGGTTTTGGCTCTATGGTGGCTGATGGCTCCTCTGAGGTCTCAGTGCTGCAAAAGCTTGACCATGTGCTGCTGGATCTTGGCTTTAAGGCCTATACCGAGGGCGCCAAGTCGACCTTGGATATCTTTGCCATTACTGCCGCACTGATGTTTGGCACTGCCGGCCTGCCCCATGTACTGGTGCGTTTTTTCACTGTGCCTAAGGTGTCTGATGCCCGCTTATCCGCAGGTTATGCGCTAGTTTTTATCGCTATTGTCTACACCACCGCCCCTGCCGTAGCCTCTTTTGCGCGACTTAATTTAGTGGACACGGTCCATAATACGCCCTATGAACAGGCACCGGAATGGTTTAGCACCTGGCAGGAGACTGGTCTGGTGGACTGGGAGGATAAAAACGCTGACGGCCTGATGCAATACAGTGCAACCGAGACCAATGAGGTCACGATTGACCGAGATATTATTGTTCTCGCCAATCCAGAAATTGCCGGCCTGCCCGGCTGGGTTATTGCTCTGGTTGCCGCAGGAGGTGTGGCCGCGGCCCTCTCCACAGCGGCGGGCTTGCTACTGGTGATCTCCAGCGCGGTTTCTCACGATCTGCTTAAACAGACCTTTATGCCGGGAATCAGTGATAAACAGGAACTGCTATTTGCCCGTATTGCGGCGGCAGTGGCGGTCTGTGTTGCCGGTCTCTTTGGGATTTATCCACCGGCCTTTGTGGCTCAGGTGGTAGCCTTTGCCTTTGGCTTGGCGGCTTCATCGTTGTTTCCAGCGCTGCTTATGGGTATCTTCTCAAAGCGCATCAATAAACAGGGTGCCATCACCGGTATGCTAATCGGGCTGGTGTTTACCTTTAGCTATATTGTCTACTTTAAGTTTGTCGCGCCGGAACTCAATAGCGCAGATTATTGGCTGCTGGGTATTTCACCGGAGGGCATTGGCTTTATCGGTATGTTGCTGAACTTTGCCAGCGCCTATGGCGTCAGTCGCGTGACTGCGCCACCGCCAGCGGAAGTACAAGATATGGTCGATGATATTCGCATTCCCGCTGGGGCAGGTATCGCCCATCAGCATTAGAAATCAGGGAATTATTTGGAGGGGCGGTTTAGACAGGCTTTCAAGGGGGCTATGTAAAAAGCCTATCTAGCAAAGCCCAACTGAGCTGGAGCGACTAGCGCTCCGGCCCAACGGATACCAGACCGCTATCCACATCGCCGTTCTGACCGCGATTGCGCAGATAGTGATCCATCAGAGTGATCGCCAGCATGGCCTCGGCAATGGGCACCGCGCGAATGCCAACGCAGGGATCGTGGCGTCCGGTGGTAACCACTTCCACTGATTCGCCGGCTGTATTGATCGACTGTCCGGGAATACGCAGGCTTGAGGTAGGCTTGAGTGCTAAATTGGCAACAATACTTTGACCCGATGAGATACCTCCGAGAATGCCGCCAGAATTATTCGACAGAAAACCCTCCGGGGTCATTTCATCGCGATGCTCGGTACCCTTCTGGCTTACTGAATCAAAACCAGCACCAATCTCTACGCCTTTGACCGCATTAATACCCATCAGCGCATGGGCCAGATCCGCATCGAGACGATCAAAAACCGGCTCCCCCAAGCCCACAGGCACCTGTTTGGCCACTACAGTGACCTGAGCGCCCACCGAATTACCCTCTTTGGTCAGTGCCTGCATATAGGTTTCCAGCTCAGCAATCTTATCTGGATCGGGAAAGAAAAATGGATTCTGTTCGATTTCATCCTGCGCAAATCGTTCGGCGACAATCGGCCCCAACTGGGACACATAGCCGTAAATCTCAAGCCCAAGGCGCTCTTGTAAATACTTTTTAGCGATACCGCCAGCGGCTACGCGCATAGCTGTTTCACGGGCAGAACTGCGTCCACCGCCACGATAATCACGCTCGCCATACTTCTGATGGTAGGTATAATCAGCATGAGAAGGTCTGAATAAGTCTTTGATTTTACTGTAATCTTTAGACTTTTGATCTTTGTTTTCAATGATCATTCCAATCGCGGCACCGGTGGTCTTGCCCTCGAATATACCGGAGAGAATTTTCACCTCGTCATCTTCTCGACGCTGAGTGGTGTAGCGGGACTGACCGGGCTTGCGGCGATCAAGATCCGGCTGTAAATCCGCAGCACTGATCTCTAGACCTGGAGGGCAACCATCGACAATACAGCCAATCGCTAAACCGTGGCTCTCGCCAAAGCTGGTTACGGTGAAGAGTTTTCCTATACTGTTTCCGGACATAATGCAGTTAAGCCTTGTGGTGTCTGCTGTAAAAGCAGCGATTATACGTAAGTTATTAGAAAGATTCCCGGTGTTCGAGCAACTGCTCGCGAGTCAATAAAAACACCCCGCTGTCACCCTCACTAAATTCAAGCCATAAAAAAGGCACAGTGGGGAAATCCCGCTCTAAGGCTACCCAAGAGTTGCCCACTTCAACCACCAGAACGCCCTCTTCGGTTAAATGGTCAGCTGCCTCACGGAGCAATCGGCGCGTAAAGTCGAGGCCATCATTACCCGAGGCCAAAGCGATTTCTGGCTCATGTTGATACTCATCGGGCATTGAAGCGAAATCCTCTGCATCCACATAGGGTGGATTGCTGACGATCAACTGAAACTGCTCACCGGACAACTGTTGAAACAGATCCGATTCCACCGCTGAGACCCGATAGCCAAGCTTGTGCTGAACAATATTAGCCTCGGTAATCTCAAGTGCTTGGGCGGAGATATCACTGAGCACTACCTCTGCCCTGTCAAAAGCATAGGCACAGGCAATACCGATACAGCCACTGCCGGTGCAGAGATCGAGCACGCGACTCGGCTCCTCAGCACACCAGGGCTGAAAGCCGGTCATAATCAGCTCCGCTATGGGGGAACGGGGAATAATCACCCGCTCATCCACAGTAAACGGTAGGCCGCAGAACCAGGCGCGGCCGGTTAAATACGCCGCCGGAATGCGCTCAACGATACGCCGCTGATATAGCGCCAAAATGGCGGTCTGCTGCTGTGGCGACAGCTCTTTCTCAAGCACTCCACGATCAACATCTGGCGCTAGACCCAGCACAAAAGAGAGCAGATAGACCGCTTCATCCCAGGCGTTGTCGGTGCCATGACCAAAATAAATACCACTCTGTTCAAAGAGCGCTTGGCCATGGTCGAGCATCTCGGCAACCGTATTGGTCGAGGTTTTGTTGATTGAACTCAGGTCAATATCTGACTGAGTGCCTGCTTGATTGTCTGACATAATTGTGGATTCTCCGCTAGCCAAACATTTTACCCTTGAAACTAGCAATAATGTGCACTTTGTTACAGAATGCAGCGTATAAATAACATTCAAAATTTACCTGCTTGGAAACACCTCAATGAGAAATCACTACGAAAAAATTATTCAGAGTACTGGCGAAGATATTTCCCGTCCCGGACTCATAGACACTCCAGATAGAGCCGCTAAGGCATTCTCCTATCTCACCAGCGGCTATGAGATGGATATCAAAACAGTAATCAACGATGCGTTGTTTCCATCGGATTCTGAAGAGATGGTGATTGTTAAGGACATTGAGCTGTTCTCACTTTGCGAACATCACCTGCTACCCTTTATCGGCAAGTGCCATGTTGCCTATATTCCCAACGGCAAGGTTCTTGGACTATCAAAAGTCGCTCGAGTAGTGGACATGTTTGCCCGCCGTCTGCAGATTCAGGAAGCACTGGCACAGCAGATTGCCTCTACCATTGCCGATGTCACTGAAGCTCGCGGTGTCGGTGTGATTGTTGAAGCCAAGCATATGTGCATGATGATGCGCGGTGTTGAGAAGCAGAACTCATCCATGAAGACATCAGCCATGTTGGGGACATTCCGCTCCGATCAGGCAACCCGCACTGAGTTCCTGTCACTGCTGTCATAATAGCCGGCACCAGACACTCTATCCCAATACGCAAAAGCCCACTTTTAAGTGGGCTTTTTATTAGTTGCTAGTTAGCAGATGATTACTGTTCAAGACTTAATTTTACGCCAGCTGATTGGTTTTGGCTGCGCAAATAAAGTCATTGATATGCAGACCTTTAATCGTATGGGTCCACCAGGTCACTCTCACCTTGCCCCACTCTGTGAGGATCGCCGGATGATGATCTTCGGCTTCCGCTAGCTCGCCGACTCTCTGAGTAAAGGCCATAGCCTCAGCGTAGCCGGAAAAGCTAAATAGCTTTTCCAGCTGCTGGACACTGCCTTGCATTTGCAGCTGCCAGTCACCCAGCTCCCCCATTAAGCCGTCTAACTCAGCACCCATTACGGGCGCTGAATCTGCACGGCAGAGACTGCACTGCTGTTGTTGGAGTGGTTTCACTTTATGCCTCCCAATGAAGCTTAATCATGAACGTCTAGCGACATAAGTCAGTACGCTTTTCAATTTCATAAAATGCATCCGTAATCGATTCGAGCTTTTGTTCAAGGATTAGCTTGGCATCACTCAGACCGCGATTGTAATAATAGGCACCGATTTCCTGAGAGAAAAAATCCAGTAAGAACTCGGCGTCAAACTGGGCTATGTCCTGATCCAGCTCAGCGTAAAAATAGCCCTTTATCTTGCCTACAATAGACTCTTTCTCAGTGTCGCTAAATTCAATTTTAGCCATTTTCTATCTCCCTACTCAGTTAACACAGCCAAGCCCCTAGGCATTCACTCGGGCAATATAAATTTCTGTACCTCATCCGCTACTTGCTGAGCCTGCTCTTCCATGTGTAAATGGTGCGAGCCGGGCATCCTCAACAGCCGGAAATTGGTTATCCAGGAAAAGGTTTCATCTTGCTGAGCATCGGGCTTAAAACCGCTATCTTCTGCTTGAATCAGCATCACCGGCGCAGTGATCGAGCTGAAAAAGTCCTGCATATGATCACGGGTTAACTTGAGCTGCGAAGCCGCTTTTAAGCGTTGGTCTGTATGCCAGTAAAAACCTCGCTCATGCTGACGCACACCACGCTGGGCCAGTACCGCAGCAGCAGCCTCTTTAAGCGGGATAAAGCCATTGACCCGGGCTTTAACGGCGCTATCAAAGTCAGGAAAGAAGCTCGGACTGGCATCGCCAAAGCGCTTTGCCTCGTAGACCGATTTCGCCAGCTGAACCGCGGTGCCTTTGGCATCCGCAAGACCCGGCATATAGCCATCAATTAGCGCCGCACGGCTAATCCGATCGGGAAAAGCACCGGCGATAAGAGTCGAAATAATCGCACCCCGGGAATGCCCCAGCAGGACAAACTGATTCCAGCCCATCTGATCCGCAACACCCAGAACTTCGGCAATATCCTGCCAGATATTGTAACCCGAGTCCGCTGAGCGGAAGCTGCTGCCACCGTGACCGGCACAGTCCAAAGCAATCACATGCAGGTCGCTCAAAAATGGCAACATAAGATCAAAACTGGCGGCGTTATCCAACCAACCATGCAGTGCTATAACTGGTGTATAACCGGGAGAGCCCCACTCTTTAGCCGTGAAGGTTAAGCCATTTACATCAAAGGTTCGTTCGCAGATAAAACTAAGGGACATAGTGGGTTCCGTTATTATTTAGCGATTCCCGAAAGCGTATCCGGATCGCTAAACCTTTCTAATTATTGGTCGGTAAAAGAGCCGCTTCTGTGCGAAGGCTCTTGGTTAAAACATTCCCTTGAAAAACAGCTCCTAAATAAACAGCTCCTAAATAAACAGCTCCTAAATAAACAGCTCCTAAATAAACACTCACAAATACCCCTACAAAAAAGCCAGCTGAGGCAGTACCGCAGCCGGCGAATGCACACACAACGCCTAAAATATTAGTCGGTATTCTTAGGGCCGTCTTCGTCACGGTCAGACTGATCTGCAGTAAACGAGGGGATATCGTCGTTGACCACTTCTTCAGCATCCACCAGTTCACCCTCTGTCACATCTTCCACTGGATTCGCCGAGTAGCCCTCTGAGGTATCAATGGCTGGCCACTCATCAAAGGGAAAAGGTTTCTCTTCGCTATTAAAGGTTAGGAACATCAACGTCTGATAGACCCATTTACCCAAGCCCTGGCCAAGATTGCGCAAATTCTGGTTATCTGCACCAACAAGCAGTACAAACAAAAACTGCACCACCACAACTATGCTGATCACCAACCTTGCAGCAACCAACAGCACGCCGAATAAAAGCATATAAGCGCCGCGGATCCAGGTATTGGAATTGAGTAAGGAGATTTTATTATCGCTCATTTGATTTCACCATAAATTCAACATCAGTGTTTTGTTCTGCAACCATCATTGTACGCAGAGACTCGACTATCGGTCGCTGCTCAAACATAGTGGCATACAGTGCCGAGGCCAATGGCATGTATATCCCCAATGCATCGGCTCTCTCTTTTACTAGTTTAGTCGTATTTACGCCTTCGGCCACTTGCCCAACATCAATTATCGCCTGCTCGAGGCTCTTGCCTCCTCCCAGAGCTAAACCGATGCGGAAGTTGCGGCTCAGGGGCGAGCTGCAGGTAACGTATAGATCACCGACTCCACTGAGGCCCAAAAAAGTCAGCGGATCAGCGCCGAGCTTGCAGGCAAAGCGACTCATCTCGGCGAGACTGCGAGTCAAGACGACACTTTTGGTGTTCTGCCCAACATTCATAGCCTCGGCAATGCCGGCAACAATGGCATAGATATTTTTTAGCGCACCGGCCAGTTCAACACCATAGCGATCATGATTGGCATAAATTCTAAAATACTTTGAGGCCAGTATCTGCTGTGCACGGCTACAGACTTCGTCGTGCTCGCTGGCAATCACCGTGGCGGTAATCTCATAGCTGGCAATCTCTTTGGCAAGATTGGGGCCGCTGAGTACACCAATTTTAGAATCCGGCAGTTCCTGATCAAGAATCTGACTGGGCAACGCAAAGCTCTCTGCCTCTATTCCCTTGGCGGTGCTAATTAATAGCGCCTCTGAGTTAATCGATGATTTAGCCAGTTGGGCCACCTGTCGCAGGGCACTGCTGGGCACGGCAAAAAACACCGTGTCGGCGCCCTCTAGAGCCTGTTGCAGATCAGTGGTGAAGCTGAGCCTTGAATCAAAGCGATAACCGGGAAGATAGGCGGCGTTTTCGCCAGTGCTTGAAATGGCTTGCAACTGCTTGTCGCTACGCATCCACAACGTGGTGGCAAAGCCATTGACCGCGAGCATATTGGCAATCACAGTACCAAAGCTACCGGCACCCAAAACCGCGATTTTATAATCATTATTGGCTGTCAAAGAGACCCTACTCCAGATGGCTAAAAGCTGGTAACTAATTACTGAGCACTAAACCCGTTTGTGGCCAGTATTATAGGGGGATGTGCGCCAGAGTGTAAGCCACTCTATAAAAAAGCACCCTCCGTGAAAGACCTTAAAGAATCCACGAAGAGTGCTTTGAGACTGACTTAGATGGCCTTTAGGCTTCAAACATCAGACTATTCAGCTGTTGGACAAACTGTGCTGGATTCTCCAGTGGTCGACCAGCAGATAGGGCCGCCTGATCAAACAACAGGCTGGCCAATAGTTTCGCTCTGTCATCATCGGATTCACCCTCTAATTTGTTCACCAGCGGATGTTGAGCATTGATCTCAAGAATCGGCTTCACTTCCGGGACAGGTTGCCCGGCTGCGGCCATAATCTTGCGCATCTGCTCACCCATATCATCGGCACCCACTACCAGACAAGCTGGCGAACTGGTGAGTCGCGTGGTGACACGCACTTCTTCAACTTTGCCATCGAGCAGAGTGCTAATACGCGTCAATAGAGCACCCTGCTCGCTATCATCGTCTTTCTTGTCAGCGTCTTCCGCTTTTGGCTCTTCACCGGTAATTTTGCTCAGATCCAACTCGCCGCGAGCGATATCCTGAAAGGACTTGCCATCGAACTCGCTTAGGTAGCCCATCATCCACTCATCGATACGATCTGACATCAGCACCACTTCAACACCGTGCTTGCGGAAGATTTCCAAGTAAGGGCTGTTGCTGATCACCGAGTGGCTGTCGCCAGTCAGGTAGTAGATCTTGTCCTGCCCCTCTTTCATGCGCCCAACATAGTCAGTCAGGCTAACATCAGTGGCAGCTGAGTCGCTGGTAGAGCTGGCAAAGCGAAATAGCTTGGCGATTTTTTCACGGTTGCTGTGATCTTCGCTGGGGCCTTCTTTTAATACAGGACCGAACTGAGTCCAGAATGTAGCGTACTTCTCCGGCTCGTTAGTCGCCATTTTGCCGAGCATATCCAACACACGTTTGGTCAATGCGGCACGAATGCTGTCCACCAATGGTGTCTTCTGGAGAATCTCCCGGGACACATTTAACGGCAGGTCGGCACTGTCGAGTACACCCTTAACAAAGCGCAGGTACATGGGCATAAACTGCTCAGCGTCATCCATAATAAAGGTGCGCTTGATATACAGCTTGATACCCCGTGAGGCCTCGCGTTGGTAGAGATCCATAGGGGCCATACCCGGAATATAGAGCAGACTGGTGTAGTCCTGTTTGCCTTCAACGCGGTTGTGGCTCCAGGCTAATGGCTCGGCGAAATCATGGGATACCAAGCGGTAAAATTCTTTGTACTCATCATCGCTGACATCCTGACGGGAACGCGTCCAGAGTGCCTGAGCGTCATTAACAGCCTGCCACTCCGGTGCTTTGTCAACATCAGCTACTACTGCATCATCTTCTGCAGGGGCAGCGGGCGCTTCCTGTTTGATCATTTCCACTGGAATGGCGATATGGTCAGAGTACTTCTTGACGATACTGCGCAGACGCCAGTCGCTGGCAAATTCATGTTCATCGCCCTTGACGTGCAATGTGATTGAGGTGCCCCGCTCAGAGCGATCGATATTTTCGATCTGGTAGTCAGCTTCCCCCTCACAGGTCCAGCGAATACCTTGATCGGCGGCTGCCCCAGCGCGGCGAGTTTCAACAACCACACGCTCAGCGACAATAAAGGAAGAGTAGAAACCGACACCAAACTGACCGATTAACTGGGAATCTTTCTTCTGATCGCCAGTAAGGTTCTTCATAAATTCCGAGGTACCAGAACGGGCAATGGTACCTAGATTGGAGATCACTTCATCACGGGACATACCAATACCGTTATCGGAGATGGTGATGGTCTTGGCATCTTCATCAACAGCAATGCGAATACGCAGATCGCCATCATCTTCATAGAGACCAGAATTTTCCAGAGCTTCAACGCGCAACTTATCCGTTGCATCGGAGGCATTGGAAATCAACTCGCGAAGAAATATCTCCTTGTTGGAGTAAAGCGAGTGAATCATAAGATGGAGAAGCTGTTTGGCTTCAGTTTGAAAACCCAGTGTTTCGGCTTTGTCTTGAGTCTTTGCGGTCATATGCTGCTGATCTCCTGATCTGATATTAATGACATGGACTGTTTCCATGGCTTATCAGATGGGGGCGGAGAAAGAGATTTCAAGCACTCAGGTTAGAAAGTGACAGCGCGCCGTGGCAATCGGGGTTTGCTCGTCATCCTGCCAGGCGGTGGCCGAGACATTGACCAGCTGTTTGCCCTGCCGCATGACCTTGCAGCTGGCGTAGATGGTCCTGTAACGGCCGGGGCGCAGATAATCCAGAGAAAAGTCGACGACCTTCGGCATATCGCTAACATTGAGGTTATAAATAATCTCGATGGCCGCAGCCAGCTCAAGAAAACCGCCAATCACACCACCATGAATCGCCGGCAGCGAGGGGTTGCCAATATTCGAGGGGCGCTTATCCAGCCAGTAGAGCAGACGCTGATCGTCCACCTTGACCTCGGCACCAATAAAAGCAGCATAGGGAATCATATCAAGCAGTGATTGAGGATCTCGCTCTTGCCGCGCTGCGCCGACCCGCTCCTGCCAATCCAGTAGCAATTCACCTGTATTTTGCTGATCCATTAGTTCTGCTCACTATCGGTGACTGAAGCCTGACGCCAAGGCATTAAACGCCGCAGTCTCTTCATGGCAATGCTGCGAAATTGAATACTTTTCGAATCAACCTTCATAAAGTTGGCCACACAGTGGGCGATGGGGTTCTCCCTGTCATCCTGCCAGGCAACACCGCGACAGAAAATCACATTGGATGACTGCCGATAGACCTTGGCCTCCACATAGATTGGCTTGTGAGGCTGGGCCGGACGCATATAGTCGAGTCGCAGATCCATAGTCGGGGTCACCGAAGGCTTGTTCTGGACCGTCATCGCCGAGCAGCCGCAGGCGGTGTCGAGCAAGCTAACGATAGTACCGCCATGCACCACGCCAGTAATCGGATTGCCGATTAAGTCCTCACGGTAGGGAAAGGTCAGATGGGTTTCGCCGCGCTCGAGCTTATCGAGGGTAAACCCCAGAGCGGCGCCATGACCATTGCGCTCCAGCGCGAACTTGAGGGCTGGCCGAACCAGCGCCATTTTCATATCAAAGGCCATGTTTTTATTGTTCTATGCTAGGGTAAATTAGACGTCTTAGCCGATGAGTTTAGCAGTTATTGATTTAGAACTAAGGGTTTTTTTGAGAACTTTGAATGGAGTGCTGTGGACTATTTGAGATCCCTCATCGCTCCGCTCAGTCGGGATGACATAAATGGGTTGAGTTGGCTTTTTCTAGAACCACACCGCTGTCATCTCGAACCACACCGCTGTCATCTCGAACCACACCGCTGTCATCTCGAACCACACCGCTGTCATCTCGAACGAATGTGAGAGATCTCAGAACCCAGCACCCAAACTCCCAAATAGCCAGAGGCTATGCGCAGTCACCCGGCCTACTGCCAATCAAACAGAGAGATCCCTCGTCACTGCGTTCTGTCGGGATGACAATATTTAGAATATGCTCTGTCGGGATGACAACCATTTGAATATGGGCTGTCGGGATGACAACGGTTCGAATATGGGCTGTCGGGTTGACACATACACACTAAAGCACTGAGACGACACAAAAAATTAACAGACATAAAAAAAGCGGCTCGAAAGCCGCCTTTTTACACTGCCAAAAAAGAACCTACCAACCAGTAATTTCTTTCAGGCCATTACCAATATCAGCCAAGCTGCGAACAGTCTTAACACCAGCATCTTCAAGCGCTGCAAACTTCTCATCTGCAGTGCCTTTACCACCGGAAACAATCGCGCCAGCATGCCCCATACGCTTGCCTTCAGGTGCAGTAACACCGGCAATGTAAGAGACAACAGGCTTGGTTACATTAGCTTTAATATAAGCTGCCGCTTCTTCTTCAGCCGTTCCGCCAATCTCACCGATCATAACAATCGCCTCAGTAGCAGGATCTTTCTCAAACAGTGCCAGAATATCGATAAAGCTAGATCCGGGTATCGGATCGCCACCAATACCAACACAGGTAGACTGGCCAAAACCGTAATCAGTGGTCTGCTTAACCGCTTCATAAGTCAGAGTACCTGAACGAGAAACGATACCAACCTTGCCTGGCAAGTGAATGTGGCCTGGCATAATACCAATCTTACATTCCCCTGGAGTAATAACACCCGGGCAGTTTGGACCGATCAGACGCACGCCTAAGCTATCGCAAACAACCTTACAATCGAGCATATCCTGAGTCGGAACGCCTTCAGTAATACAGACAACCAACTTAAGGCCAGAATATGCGGCTTCAAGAATAGAGTCTTTGCAAAAAGGAGCCGGTACATAGATAACCGAAGCCTCAGCACCAGTCTCTGCTACTGCTTCAGCAACAGTATTAAATACTGGCAGCCCAAGATGAGTAGTACCCCCTTTGCCTGGGGTTACACCACCGACCATTTTTGTGCCGTATTCAATCGCTTGCTCTGAGTGAAAAGTGCCCTGCCCGCCAGTAAAGCCCTGACAGATAACCTTAGTGTCGCTATTAATTAAGATAGACATTTAGTTAGCCTCCGCAGCTTTAACAACTTGCTGTGCCGCATCAGTCAGACTGGTTGCTGCAATAATTGCCAGACCGGATTCGGCCAGCTTCTTAGTTCCCAAATCGGCATTATTGCCTTCTAGACGGACAACCACTGGAATCTGAACGCCCACTTCTTCAACTGCACCAATCACGCCGTCAGCAATCAGGTCACAGCGCACAATACCGCCAAAGATATTGATCAGTACTGCTTTAACATTGGCATCAGAGAGGATAATTTTAAACGCCTCTACCACGCGCTCTTTGGTCGCGCCGCCACCTACATCGAGGAAGTTAGCGGGAGAGCCACCATGCAGGTGCACAATATCCATAGTACCCATAGCCAGACCAGCACCGTTGACCATGCAACCAATATTGCCATCGAGAGCAACATAGTTAAGCTCAAATGACGCTGCATGAGCTTCACGGGCATCTTCCTGTGAGGGATCGTGCATCGCTTTGATCGCTGGCTGACGGTACATAGCGTTGCCATCGATAATCACTTTGGCGTCGAGACAGTGAAGATTGCCTCCGTCAGTGATAACCAGTGGGTTAACTTCTAACAGCTCAAGATCCTTCTCTTTAAACAGTTTCGCCAGACCCATAAAGATCTGCACAAACTGCTTAATCTGAACCCCTTTAAGGCCCAGTTTAAAAGCCAGATCACGACCCTGGTATGGCTGTGCACCAGTGACCGGATCAATAATCGCTTTGAGGATTTTCTCTGGAGTCTCTTCGGCAACTTTCTCAATCTCAACACCGCCTTCGGTGGAGGCCATAAAGATAATGCGGCGTGAACCACGATCAACCACAGCGCCCAAATACAGCTCTTGGTCAATCTCAGTGCAGGTCTCTACCAGAATACGGCTGACCGGCTGGCCCTTGGCATCTGTTTGGTAGGTGACCAGGTTTTTACCTAACCACTGCTCGGAAAATGCTTCGATCTCGGCTTTTGAGCTAACCAGCTTTACGCCGCCCGCTTTACCGCGACCACCAGCGTGTACCTGAGCCTTAACGACCCACTTATCACCACCAATTGCATCGGCGGCGGCGACAGCTTCCGCTACGGTTTCTGCTGCAATGCCTTGCGACACTGGTAGCCCATATTCGGCAAACAGCTGCTTACCCTGATATTCATGCAGGTTCATACTTTGGTTCCCGTTAATTTTTTCAATGAATAAAACAACGGAGCTGCTAGACGTACTAGAAAGCAACTCCGTTTAGTGATTACTGCGGTTTAGCGACGCTTGCGATTCGGCATATGAATAGCTGCGCCATTGACTGCCAGAGCGGCTTCATGCACGGCCTCTGATAGAGTCGGATGACTGAACACGGTCATACCAAGATCTTCTGCACTGGAACCAAACTCCATGGCGATAGCGACTTGCTGGACTAAATCGGCAGCACTGGGCCCGACTATGTGACAACCCAAAACTCGATCTGTATCGGCATGGGCAATGATTTTCACCATACCATCGGTGTCGTTAGCGGCGACCGCGCGACCCACGGCAGCGAAGGGGAATGTACCCACATTGTAAGGCTCGCCAGCGGCTTTAACCTGCTCTTCCGTCTGGCCTACTGAAGCCACTTCCGGGTGAGTGTAGATAACATTTGGCACGATATCGTAGTTCATCTGGGCTTTGTGACCGGCGATTACCTCGGCAACCATGACGCCCTCTTCAGAACCTTTGTGCGCAAGCATAGGACCTCGGACCAAATCGCCAATGGCATAGACGCCAGGCACATTGGTTGCACACTGTTCATTGACAAAGATTGAACCGCGCTCATCGAGCTGCACACCACTCTCCGCGGCCAATAGGCCTTCGGTAAAGGGACGGCGACCAACACAGACAATCAGCTTGTCGAATATTTCTTTGTGCTCAGAACCATCGGTCATAACATAAGTGACATGGACTTTCTTGCCCTTGATCTCAGTGCCAGTAACGCGGGCGCCCAGACGAATATCGAGGCCCTGTTTGGTAAAGATTTTCTTCGATTCTTTGGCAATACCCTTATCCATGATCGCCAAAAAGTCTTCCATCGCTTCGAGCAGCACAACATCAGAGCCGAGACGATTCCACACCGAACCCAGTTCAAGACCAATCACGCCGGCACCAATCACGCCGAGACGCTTAGGCACTGCACCAATTTCAAGGGCGCCAGTGGAGTCGACAATTAAGTCCCCATCAACTGGTGCAACAGGAATCGCGATAGGCAGTGAGCCGGAGGCGAGGATAACGTTATCAGCTTCGAGAACGGAGACGTTGCCATCGTTATCGGTGAGTTCCACTTTCTTGCCATTGAGCAACTTGCCTGTGCCGTATAAACCGGTCACGCCATTGGCTTTAAACAGACCGACAATACCGCCAGTAAACTGTTTGATGATTTTATCTTTGCGCTCAAGCATGGCGGCGATATCAATCTTGACCCCTGCGGTGCTAATACCGTGAATACCCAGCTCTTCCTTGGTCTCGTGATATTTGAATGAGCTATCGAGTAATGTCTTCGATGGGATACAGCCAACGTTGAGGCAGGTTCCGCCATTGACACCCTTGCCATTAGCATCTTTCCATTTCTCAATACAAGCGGTCTTGAGACCTAACTGAGCGGCGCGAATGGCCGCCACATAGCCTGCAGGGCCACTACCGATAACAATTACATCATATTTTTCTGACATGGTATTTCCTATAAATATCAAAGACGTATAGATTAAATTTCAAGTAATATCTTAGCTGGATCTTCGAGTAATTCCTTCATAGTAACGAGGAACTGCACGGCGCCCTTGCCGTCAATTAAGCGATGATCGTAGGACATGGCCAAATACATCATCGGACGAATAACCACTTCGCCATTAACTGCTACTGGACGCTCCTGAATCTTGTGCATACCCAAAATGGCAGACTGGGGCGGATTGATAATTGGCGTTGAGATCAGAGAACCGTAAACACCACCATTGGTGATTGTGAAGGTTCCGCCAGTCATCTCATCGATAGTCAATTTGCCATCGCGCGCTTTCATAGCGTAGTCATAAATACCATTTTCGATATTCGCAATGCTCATATTCTCGGCATTGCGCAATACTGGAACCACCAAACCACGGTCAGTGGAGACGGCCACACCCACATCTTGGTAACCGTGATAGACGATATCGTTGCCATCGATAGAGGCATTCACAGACGGGAAGCGCTTCAGCGCTTCAACCGCAGCTTTGACGAAGAAACCCATAAAGCCCAGACGAGTGCCATTGTGTATTTTGGTGAACTCTTCTTTGTATTGCTTGCGCAGATCCATCAGCGCGGTCATGTCCACTTCGTTAAAGGTGGTCAATGATGCCGTAGTCTGAGTCACTTCTAATAGACGCTCAGCAATTCTTGAACGCATACGGGTCATAGCGACTCGACGCTCAACGCGATCACCCACTTCTAAAGGCTGTTCAGCAACCGCTGCCGGTGCAGCAACTGCCGGAGCCGCTGCCGGCGCCTTGTAGTTGACCACATCTTCTTTGGTGATGCGCCCACCCTTGCCGGTACCGACAATCTCTGCCACATCAATATTGCGCTCTTCGGCGAGCTTGCGTGCGGCTGGATTAATCAGTCCGCCAGATGTGGTTTCTTCGGGAGCTTCTGCAACGGCTTCCGAGGCTGCAGCAGCAGTTGGAGCGGAGGCTTCAGCACCGACTTCAATGCGCGCGATAACTTCATTGCTGAGGACAATATCGCCTTCGGCTTTGAGTACTTCTGAAAGAACACCAGCGGCTGGAGCAACAACTTCCAACACCACTTTATCGGTCTCAATATCAACCAGTAATTCATCGCGTTTAACCGTTTCACCAACCTGTTTGTGCCAAGTTGCCAGAGAACCCTCTTGAACTGATTCTGGGAATGTCGGTGCCTTAATTTCAATGGCCATCTAATTTTTTTCCTATGTTACGAGTCGTTTGTACGAGTCTTTTAATAAGTCTTGCTACGCGATTGGCGCGAGAGCTTCATCGATAAATTGTTTTTGTTCTTCCAAGTGCGCCGACATATAGCCACAGGCCGGTGCAGCAGAGCTGACACGACCCACATAGCGCAGGTGGAGCATTGGATCTATGCCCTGTAATACATGGCGCATATGGTGCTGACTGCTATACCAGGCGCCCTGATTCATCGGCTCTTCTTGACACCAGACAACATCTTTGACGTTGCTGTAGGGCTTTAACACCTCTTCCAACTCAACGTCTGGGAAGGGATAGAGCTGTTCAATGCGGACCAGGGCAATATTGTCGATGCCACGGGCCATACGCTCTTCCAACAGGTGGTAATAGACCTTGCCAGAGCAGAGCACCACGCGGGTAACCTTGTCTGCAGCCAATTCTGTTTCAGCGATAACATTCTGAAAGGTACCGCCGGCCAGTTCTTCCAGAGAGGAGGTTGCAAGCTTGTGACGCAGAATCCACTTGGGACTCATGATAATCAGCGGACGTCGCATTGGACGGATCGCCTGACGACGCAGCAAATGGAAAATCTGTGCCGGCGTAGTGGGATTAACCACCTGCATATTGTGCTCAGCACAGAGCTGCAGGAAGCGTTCTAGGCGCGCCGAGGAGTGCTCTGGCCCCTGCCCTTCAAAGCCGTGTGGTAACAGCATAGTCAGGCCAGATAGACGGCCCCACTTGTGCTCGCCACTGGCGATAAACTGATCGATAACCACCTGGGCACCATTGGCAAAATCACCAAACTGAGCTTCCCAGATAATTAAACCCTTTGGCGCGGTGGTGGCGTAGCCATACTCAAAGGCCAGCACCGCTTCTTCGGATAGCACCGAGTCGTAGATATCAAACTGTGGCTGATCTTCGGAGAGATTCGCCAGTGGCAGATAGGCTTCGCCATCTTTCTGATTAAAGACCACCGCGTGACGGTGAGAGAAGGTACCACGACGCACATCCTGACCGGTGATACGGATCGGATAGCCTTCATCCAACAGCGTACCGTAAGCAAGCAGTTCAGCCATACCCCAGTTCAGCGGCAGCGCGCCACCGGCCATCTTGCGGCGATCATCATAAATTTTACTAACCTGACGCTGCACCTTTATACCATCGGGAATTTCGATGATTTTGGCGGCCACATTCTGTAGCTCTTTAAGACCCAGACCGGTAGTAGCCGGGGTGCGCCAGTCATGGCCCAGATAGGGTTCCCAGTTAACAAACAAACTGGTGTCCGGCTCGCGAACCAAATTGTGCACAACAAATTCGCCCTTATCTAATCTGGCGCGATAATCATTGGACATTTCATTGGCTTGATCTTGGCTTACCACGCCCTCTGCAACCAACTTCTGGGAGTAAAGCTCACGGGTGGTTGAGTGCTTGCGAATCACGTCATACATCAGGGGCTGAGTCGAAGACGGCTCATCGGTCTCGTTGTGACCGCGACGGCGATAACAGACTAGATCGATAACCACATCTTTGCCGAACTCATAGCGATAATCCATGGCTAACATGGCTGCAAACATCACTGCATCGGGGTTGTCGCCGTTCACATGGAGGATCGGCGCCTGAACCATCTTGGCGATATCAGTACAGTATTCAGTCGAACGGGCGTCATCCTGGCGGCTTGTAGTAAAGCCAACCTGGTTATTGATAACAACATGAATCGAACCGCCAGTTTTGTAAGCGCGGGTCTGAGAGAGTTGGAAGGTTTCCATAACCACACCCTGACCGGCAAATGCTGCATCACCGTGCATCAGGATGGGTACAACTTTCTCACCGGTGCTGTCATCCCGCCGATCTTGACGAGCGCGGCCAGAGCCGATAACAACCGGGCATGAAATTTCCAGGTGCGATGGATTAAAGCCCAGTGCCATATGCACTTCACCGCCGGGGGTCATCACATTGGATGAAAAGCCCTGATGATATTTCACATCACCGGAGGTGTTGACCAATCGCTTGCCTTCAAACTCTTCAAAGAGTTCGGTGGGGTTCTTGCCGAGGATATTGACCAGCACATTGAGGCGGCCGCGGTGGGCCATGGCCATCACTATCTCTTTGCCGCCATATTCGCCGG
>Ga0208971_1000681_pt1 | contig 22855 bp, 15 predicted proteins | sample AOAMet1_18_M0_10_2_FD_188229 | JGI IMG/M metagenome (GOLD analysis project Ga0208971, IMG submission 188229) | Ammonia-oxidizing marine microbial communities from Monterey Bay, California, USA - CAN11_18_M0_10 (SPAdes) | ecosystem: Environmental > Aquatic > Marine > Intertidal zone | place... | reverse complement strand
GTCTTGCTGGTCTTGGCTTCTTAGCGCATCCCGAGCTCGACGGGGGGCGGGGTGTTAACTTCGGTCTTATGGACCAGACGGCTGCGCTGCGCTGGGTAAACCGAAACATCGCCGCCTTTGGCGGTGACCCGAAAAAGGTGACGATTATTGGAGTCTCCGCTGGAGCAATGTCGGTGAACATGCTGATGGCTTCGCCTGACACCAAGGGCCTTATTGCTGGCGCCATTTCACAGAGCGGTTATGGTACCTGGGCACGACAGCCGCGCACAAGTAACGTTGTTGCGCTCGCGGATGCGCCAAGCGCTGAAGCCATGGGGCTTGAATTAGCCAGCGAAGTGACAGGCAAACCGGCTGATGAAGTGACGCGCAAAGATCTCTATGCGACGACAGCGAAGCAGTGGGTTGATGCGGTCAGAGGTTTCACTATGCCGATCATTGATGGAATCACTCAGACCGAGGAGGCGGCTGTTATTTTTGCCCAAGGAAAGCAGCGCCCCGTCCCATATATGAGCGGTGGAGCGAGCTACGACGGTGGCGACAGTTTCGTTATATCCGGTGTAAGCCGAGAAGATCTTATCGGCATGACGGACGGCCAAGCCGACCGTATGCGTAAGCTCTGGGCCGGTGATTTCTCGGTCAGCGAGGAGCAGGGTTTCACTCGTTTCTTTGGCGATTTTCGCTATCTATACTCGGCCCAGAATATGACGCGTAGCATGGATAATGTGGAGCGCTCCGGCTACCTCTTTATGTTCGATTACGTTCCTCCCGAGCTGCGAGCTGAAGTTCCTGGGGCTGCTCATGCTGCGGACCAGGTAACCATGTGGAGCAAGTTCGATCTGCCGGTCGCTGCGGCCATGCGCGATTACTTTTTCAATTTTATGAAGACCGGAAATCCAAATGGTAAGGGGCTAGTGTCATGGCCAGCTGCGGCCGAGTCTGAACCGGTTCGCTGGATTGTCTTTGAAGATAACACGGTGCAAAAAGATGGCATCCGTGCACGGAAGATGGCGTTTATCGATGAGCTCTGGAGGGCAAGGGTCGCACCGCTGCTCGCTCCGCAATGAAATGGTGATCTGCGGCGTTGGGAGGATGAGGATCGAAAGTCTGAGTATCGAATCAGCATTTTATTCAGGACTACTTTTACCCTGACGATTCAACAATCAGGTTTATCCATCCCCGTATAATCAAGCACCATTATAGTCCCTTCCCGCACCAGCCTCTCGTCCCTCGGTAGAACGCTCGTCACCGCACGGACTAGCTGAGGTTAGGAAGAATAACCACGCTTTTCCCACCCTGAGAAAAGTATCCTGATTCCAGCCGGTTAGCTGCCGTCCCCGTTAGCCCATCTGAACATGTGTTGTGTGATCGAAAATTTTGGCTCAACGGTTGAAAACTTGGTGATTTGCCCCTCGAATCCAGACGCTGGCCGAATGCGACCGTCACCGAAGTGTTCAGTGCGCTGGTAGATAGGTACTTTAAACCACCTATTCCCCAGGGTTGCCAAAGTATCTTGATCACGCTTTCTTTCATCTCAGAAAGTCAGGGTGGTAGCTTTTCGGCAGAAATTGGTCAACGTCTGAGTGGCCACTGACCTACTAGCCTACAGACGGTAAGGGCGATCACTGACCGGGTTTGCTGGTCGGGCAGGATTCCTTCCTCATTTCTCGGGCGATGCAGCTAGCATATCGCAGCAAGCTCGATATCTCTGGGCACCTTCGGAAAACGTGTCTGTCGCTTCCATACCCAAGCGGAGTGCCAACGCAATTGAACCTGAGTTCTGGGGGTCAATAAATGCTTCAATTTCAGTGGCTCCCTCACTACTCCGCCATTCCAACGCAGCCTGCGCCGCTTCGGTCATTAGCCCCTTTCCCCAAAATACTGGGTTCATGTGATAGGCGATTTCACAACACTCAGTCAGTGAGTTAAAACCAATATGCCCGACGAATTCATCGCTTTCTTCTATGAGGATCGCCCATCGGAAACCCCAGCCATCTTTTGCGGCCTTTATCCAAAATTGGATCAAGCGGTCACTATCATGGTGAGTCCGAGCTGGAAGTTGAATGGTGTTTCCATACTCATCTTTGGCTGGACCGGAAAATTCTTGCACAGCATCATGCCGCCACGTCTGGAACATCCCTTGCGAATGAGACATGGACAAGGGTTCCAGCCTAAGCCTAGTGGTAGTCAACGTTGGAATTCTAAGGGTGCTTTCTTTCATGCAACAAAGCTTAGCACTCGGACTGTCATAGTGGGATTGTTGGTCGATCAGAGCGAAACCTTTGAACAACAGGCTCTGTTTAATAACCCATCGAGTAATACAATAACGGTGTTCGTCAACGGAAAGGTAAGCATTGGACTCAGACACTGTAAACACCGTCGAGTGCGATCATATGTAGGTGAATATTTAGATTTAATGCACTTCCAAATCGCTGTACCAGTGTTACAACCCCAGTTTGGGCGCCGCTCGCTCGCGTTGGTCCAGCGCGATGAATGAGGTCTGTTTCAATTGCACGGATGATAACGGCTAGGCATCGGCCAAGCGTGCTGGGTTGACGAGCAAAGAGCAATCGTAATGGCCAGGGAAAACTGAACACCCATTGCCTTACTGGTACCGCAGGTATCACGTGATCAATCAAATGTGCTGATGTTTCAACCATACGACGAGCGCCGCAGGAGGGGCAGAAACCGCGATGCTTGCATGAAAAAGCTACTAGGTGTTCGAACCTGCAACCGTTGCATTTTACACGAAGAAATCCATGCTTGAGTATTCCGCATCGGAGGTAACTACGGAATTCTTCATGGACAAAACCTGGCAGCGAAATCTCAGTATTCGAAAGATGGGACTGGAATGAAGAAAGGTTTTTCTCAATAATTGTGTATAAATTAGTTTCTTCAGGTTTGTGTCGTTGGTAAGCAAAACCGCGGGGTGATTTTGATAGTGAACTTGGCTGTGCAGATGTTTCCATCGCAGTATCTTGCGAGATTTACAAAGTTGTGGATGTACTACGCTGAATATAGCTGCTGAGAGAGATGGACTATTACGTCTGTGCAGGTTACGTGGCCTCGATGGTGGGCCATGGGATTATTACGACTTTTCTGCCCTGATTTTTAGGTGCTGAAAATTGGTAATGCTTGGCGGGGCTCTCGCAATTTTCCGTTGGAAAATGCTGCCGCCACTATTTCTGCGGGATCCCTTTTGTGTTTTCGCGAAGCGAAAGCCACAAAATTGGTGGCCGGAGGTGGAATCGAACCACCGACACGGGGATTTTCAATCCCCTGCTCTACCGACTGAGCTATCCGGCCAACGTGAAGTAGATACTTCGGCATTCTTCGCTACCTTCAAAGTGACCGCTGCGAAGAAGGGCGTGATTAAAACGAAAGAGGTGACCGGAGTCAAGTAAATCGCGCTTTTCAGAGGGTCAAGTGGCAGAAAGTTAACGGGTTCCGCGTTCAGGCTTTGGGAACGTACCCCTCTGCCCGATCGACCTCACCGCCGTTCAGAAATATATCTCTTTGTTGGTTGAGGTATTTTCGGGCTTCCTTATCCATCATGTTGAGGTGCTTTTCATTGATCAGCATGGTTTGCAGGTCAGACCATTCCTGCCACGCTTTGTCAGAGACCGTCTCGAATATCTCTTGGCCTCTGGGGCCAGGGAATGGCGGTGCTGACAGGCCTGGGAGTTCTTTTTGTATTCTTGTGCAGAGTACTGTGCGCGTCATGTTAATTCTCGGTCTTCGGGATGCGCAGTTTATCGGATTATCGGAGCAACGAAAAATAGCCTTAAATCTTACCTGGCCTGGTTTGCTGGCAGTTCAGCCAATATTTTCGTGACGGGTTTTGTGAGTCCAATAGAATGGGGCGCCGTTACGTCGAACCAGATTTCCGCGCCGCCTTCAGCAATGCGGTTCGTTGCGCGAACAGTGACCCGGATCGGTTCTATATCCAGATGATAGTGGGTAAAAGAGTGCCTGAATTCAGGCAATCGGGTTCGTTCGAGCTCTTCAAGATTTAATGATTGGAGCAGCGAGTCAATTGTTTCAACGGATACGCATTCAGGGAAACTCCACAGGCCGCCCCAGAGCCCTTTCGAAGGGCGTTTTTGTAGCAGCACTTCGTCGTTGAGTTCCACGATCAGCATCACGGTACTTTTCACGGGCATCGTTTTCTTTGGTTTCTTGCCTGGGTACTGGCCAATGGTGCCGTTGATCCTGGCGCTGCAGCTTTTGAAATAGGGACATACTTTGCAATCAGGCGAGGAACGCCTGCAGACAGTGGCGCCCAGGTCCATGATTGCCTGCGTGTAATCAGCAATGCGAGTGTCGGGGGTCAGCGACTCTGCTTTGTCCCACAATAGAGCCAGAGTCTGGGACTTTCCGGGCCACCCCTCGATGGCGAAGTGCCGTGCCAGTACTCTTTTCACGTTGCCATCAAGGATTGCCGCGTGTGTGCCGTGACAAATAGCAGCGATGGCGCCGGCGGTGGAGCGGCCGATGCCAGGTAATGTCATTAGCTCATCCACGGTGTCAGGGAACTCGCCGTTATACTCTGTCATCACTTTTTTGGCAGTGACGTGTAGATTTCGTGCGCGCGCATAGTAACCAAGGCCGGTCCAAAGATGCAGAACGTCATCTTCACTTGCCGCAGCAAGTGTCTCGATAGAAGGAAATTGATTCAGGAAATTGTGGTAGTAAGGAATCACGGTGGCGACCTGGGTCTGCTGTAACATGATCTCGGAAATCCAAACGCGGTAAGGTGTCTTGTTGGTCTGCCAGGGAAGTGTTTTGCGCCCGTGCTGATCGAACCAGTCGAGCAACTGCACGCTAAAGCGGTTCATTTTCTGTTGAACAGGTTTTTGAATAGATCTGTGGTGATGTCTTTGTACTCGTCCGGTAGGTTGTCGTTAATCAGCTCTTCTATTTTTTGGCTGCCGCGGCGCTGCAGGTCCTGTTTGACAATTTCAGCGACCAGTTGGCTAATGGCACCCTCTTCTCCTAGGCAAAGGTCGGCTGGTGAATCCGAGAATTTGCCAGAACAAATCAGTGGCCAGCGGATACCGGATAACTGGTCGCTGACTTTGAACATCCCTTCTTCAGTTTTGTTTAGCGTGGTGGTGACATCGTAGTTTAATGTTTCCGCCTGCAGGTTGATCCCGCCAAGCGCAGTGATGGAAATGTTGTCCAGAGAAGCGTTAAAAATTTGTCCCGTCTCGATGCCGTTTGTGAAGACGTGATCTCCCGCCATTCTGTCAAAAGGCATGATGTCGGGCCATTCGCTGATCGAAGATGTTTTTCCCGTAAGAGCGTCTATTGTGCCTGCTACGGATTTAAGCGGACGCACGTCAAGTGTTCCATCTTTGATGACGAAAGTTGATTTGCCCTCGAGCGTCCTGTTCAGTTGCCTGAACAGGTTGCCATCAAAATCAGCATCAGAGTTAACGGTTAGTGTTCCTGTAATGCCTTCGATCTCGATGAGCTTGGAAATGTCGAGACGATCCAGGGTGAGTTTAAGGTTCGTCGAAATGTCTTTAGTCATTTGTGTGTTGGCGCTAAGAACGATCCTGCCGTCGTAGCCGGATGCATTGCCAATAAGATCAAGAACCTTTCCGTTGTTTCTCAGTTCCATCTTTGCGTTGCGCAGCTCAGCCCCATCTACACTCAATGCGTCTATTCTGATAATGGTTTTAAGGTGTGTGTGCCGCAGTAACCCCACGGGGATCAGCTCGCTGTCGATCGGCACATCTGATTTAGTGGCAGTGTTGGTTACGCCTGCAGTATCAGTGCCCGGTGAATCTGACAGATAGTTGGTGATATCCAGCTTGTCTATTCGAAGGTCAGCGGTGATTGCGTTAATGGGTGACATTTCAAGCGTCACCATTCCCTTGAACGTTGACTCGTCGAATACCCCTTCGAGAGGGCGCATGTGAATGAAGGTGGGGGCTATCGCAACATCTGCGGTTAGCTGCAGGAATTTGACGGGAAGTTCCACGTCGAAATCCCTGGATAGTTGCGCCGGGTCCGCTGTTTGCAGTTTGACTACGCCGTCGTACCTGGGGGTATCTCCGCCGAGGTTGATCACACCCGAAGAACTGATATTGGCCGAACTCACGCGGATATCATTACGCGTTAATACAATAGCTTCTTGTAAAGGTCGCCATTGCCCTTTGCTGGCCAGATTGATTTCGGGGTAGGGTTCGTCGTCAACGACCAGTTTTATGGTTGTAATAAGGTCATCAAAGCCAATCTGGTCGTTAGTCGCGTGATACTGCAACTGCCCTGTGGACTCAATCGATGCCTTCAGGTTCTCAAGGTTATCCTGAATTTTAACGATCACGGAAATATCAAATGGCCGGTCCGAAGTGAGTGCGCTGGTGGTGAGCTTTGTCAGCACCACCTGGTAGTCCAACTCGGCTTGTTCATCGATATAGCTGACCTCCAGGTTTTCTATCCAGAGCCGTTGCAAGGTGGATGTCTGGGCGATTTCAGTTGGGCTCGAATCGCCAGGCGGCGGCGGTGTATCTGTGGTGGTCGGCACCCAGTTAGCCTTGCCGCTCGCATCGACCAGTAGTGAAACCCTGCCGCCTGTGATGGCTATTTCATTGACGTCGATGACCCGCTGTTGCGTGATGAGCGGCATCAGATCGATATCAACAGATACCTGGTCCAGTTTGATGAAGGGCGCCTCACCAGGGGTGCCAAGCTGTATCTGCTGCGCATTGATGGCGATTGGCGGCCAGTATCGCCATGACAACTCGCCTTTAACGGTGACTTCGTAGCCCGTGGCGGACTCAATGCCTTGTGATATTTGGTTCTTGAAGCGGTCCGGGTTTTCCAATAGGAAGAGGGTGGCTGAAGCCACAAGCCCCAGTAACAATGAAACGAACGCAAGAAACCTGATCACGGTGCTAATTCGGGGTGCGGGCTAGGTTTTGGCGGGTATAGTCACAAAGAACGCGCACAATACCGCGGGTCACATCCTTATTTCCAGACATCAGGTCATACAGGGATTCTCCATCGAGCCTGAGCAGGGTGCAGTCCTCAAGTGCTTCTACGGACGCGGCTCTTGGCTCCGGGTCAAGGGCAGCCAGTTCCCCGAACACGGCACGTGTGCCGTGTTCGCCCAGGTCTTTATCGCCCTTAAAGATTCGAACGCGGCCATGTACCACGATATACATGCTGGTGCCCAGGTCGCCCTGGGTCATGATGATTTCCCCGGCTTCGTATTCCACGGATTCCACAATTGTCGCAAGATCAACCAACTGTCCCTCGGGAACGGAAGAGAAGATAGGGACGGATTTTAAAATGAGCACTTTCTCGATAGTGAGAAGCATAAATAAATCTTGATGAGGTCTGTTTGGATGCAGTGAGGATTATGCCCGAAGTTGGGTTCAGGTTCTAAATGAAATTGTCCGGCGACTCCGGGAGTCGCGCGGGTGAGGCCTGTCAGGGTGAGGGCGCCTTGAGCGCTAATCCGGTACCGGAAGAAGTTCACGCTGCAACCCCGTAAGGGCCGCAGCGTGGAACAAACTAGTTCAACAGGCTACAGCTAATAGAATCCGATGTTTGGTTACCGATCGGCGTTGTGACCTCTGCAACAATCGCACCAGCACCGCCTCCGCCTTGTGTGACAGAGAAACTAAGTCCAAAGCCAACCTCTGTGCCGACTTCGAACGAATCAGAGGTATCCGTGGTGGCAGCTACAGCACGACCACCTACCGAAGTCAGTTGACAACCGGTAGCAGAAGCAGATGACAATTCCACTGTCGTGCCATCGGGCAATTGTCCATTATAGCGATCCGTAAACCAGAACACGCCGGATGTTTGCGTGGTGAAAACCCCCGGGACATTCCCTGAAGGTGCTTTGCGTTCGCTCACGCCAGGAAATACAGTGCTGCTATCCAGATCTTCACCGATATTGAACTCTGTGAGGTTGGTTAACAATCTATTATTGGAAACCAGATCTTCAGTTGAGCGGAATTCGCCATCAGTACCCGTGGTTGTTCCTGTGACCAGCACATTACTGATCGTGCCAACCACTCTGTAAAAGGTAGCTGGCTCCTCACTAACAACAAATAGCAGGTCACCCAGATCGGTGGCAGTTAAATCTGACACTGTGCAAGTGACGGGGGTGGCCGGGGTGGTGCTCGTGCAGTTGTCTATTTGCAGGACTCCATTAATGAATAGATCAACACCGCCTGTGCGGGTCACGAGATCGGCGCCGACGTCGAAGTCAAAACTCACCTCATAAGTAGCCTGTGTCCTGCTGAAAGGGTTTGTGATGCTGAACAGAGACACCTCTTCTTCTTTGTCTGATGCACTCGCATTGTCGTCGAACACTTGGGTATTAATCTGTGCGCCACCCATCGGGAATCCAGCCAGGTTATTGCCCAGTGTTGTAGCAGAGATGTTGGTCGTGGGTGCAGCGGGGTCTGGCGCGGTAAGAGGAGTCCAGGTCTCGGGTAACCCTGGGTCATCCTCAATAGCATCACCAGCCCGGTTCTCAATACCCTGAATAATTTCACCACCACCGAAGGTCCCGCCCAGACCATTGCCACCCGTGGCTCTGAATGCGGTTTTCGCGCGGCTACCGGCCAGTGTCACCTGGACTTCTCTGCGGACATCAATCAGTTCTGTCGTGCAAACCGTGGCGCCATCTTGCTCAGGGTTGATACACCGGCTGCCGTTATAGATTCCGTTGCCGGCGTCCATCAGGTTGTTGCCATTGGCGTCAATAAAATCTTCTTCTTCACCGCCGTCCTGGTAGCAGTATCTGTTCGCTTCCGTCGAATCATTGCCGTCGCCGGATTCACCGACAATGGTTTCAGGCCCGTAACAGTAAGGATTGTTCTTCTGTCTGACTTCACTGTCAGTCGGGGCATTGGTCCCAAGGCCAGCGTCTCTGTAGGGGCCTAAGGTGCTGGCGGATGCTGAGTCACCATTATTATCATCGAGGACACCATCCTCGTTCTTGTCAAGAAAGGCTTCAGGTAGATCGTTAAATGCTTCGCCAAAATCGTACTCACCATTAGCATTGGTGTCATCGAAACTTTCTTCCCCCTGCGTCCAGGCAAGAATCGTCGACCGGGCACCATAAGGCTGACCCAACCCACCCAGATAAGCTGGAGCGGCCATTCGTTCAGGGGATGTATCATTAGCAGCGGCTGTAAACGCAGCAGTAACCGCCAGGCTCGTGTCGCTGGCAATGCTGGCAACAGTTCGAACCTCGTTACCCACTTTAATGCGATCTCCAACGGCGAGTTCAGTTAGAAAGAGGGTGCCTATCCCCGTTACTGTCGTGGAAGCAGCAGGTGCTATGGAACCGCTAATTCCTTCAAGGTTGCCCCTGCTGCTCGCGAAACAGGGTGTGCTCTGTACGTCAAGAGAGGGCTCGGTAGCTGCGCCAGGTGTTAGCATGACATGTGCGGTGGAGCCGTCGTTCTCTTCATCGAGCCACAACCGCTGATAGGTAATTTGTAGGGCCTGCCCATTGGAACAGCTGTTGCAATCTATACCGTTAGAGTTAACCGTGTAGTTAACGCCCTCTGCGAGTATATTGGTCGTGCCATCGAGCCGCACACGTAAAACGTCCGCAATGCGATAGTCTGTCAGTGCGACGGTACCGTCGCTGACGGTAACCTGCTCATCTTCTATATAATTGCTCGGACAATTGTCGTCATCCAGGTTTTGGAAGCTGACGCCTGAATTGGTCGGTGACCTTGGCTCGCCGCTAGCGAAAGTTGCGTCACAGGTTCCGCTTGCAATTTCACAGCTGGGGGTGATGCTGCCCAATTCGGTCCTGAACTGGACAACCGCGCCATCCGGCACTGGGTTTTCCTGATAATCTCCCAGGTTGACGCGAATAGTTGCTTCCTCATTGTTATATTCGTCACCTTCAAGCGCCACAGTATCGCTTTCAGAGGCGCTGGTTCCGCCGACGATTCTAGTAATGTTAAAACTATTCTGGTCAGGGATGCCGCCGCTGGTGCCCGTGTTTGAGATCCCTAAGGTTGCTTCAATAGCGATGCCGTTGATGGTTGCGCTGGCAATGACATCCCCCGTGCCCGCCGTCGTCGAGGACGTAAAATTGATAAAAGCACAGTCGGTTTTGTCCTTGATACCGACCACAGGACAGACTTCGAACGCCGTGACGGCTGAAGCACTGGCAGTTTCGGCGTAAGCACCTAGTGTAAAAGTCACTGCTAATCCAGTGTCATCACCTTCAAGCGCTCCGCCATCCCAATCAATGACAGTCGCCTCTGCGGTCAATTCCACATTGCTGTCAAACTGCGTGACCTCAATGCCGTTGATATTCCTGACGACGACGGAAATTTCAGGCTTATCAGAGGACATTTGCACCGTAAGCTCCTCTGCGATCGTCGTACCGTCGCTGAGTGTGATCTCGGCGGTGACAGTGGCCGGGGTGCCGACACCAGCGCCAATGATGTCTACCGTCGCAGTACCGTCAACGGTCACTGCGCTGTCATCAACTAGCGTTCCGCCCGTTGTAGAGAATACAACAACAAGTTCACCGGTCGCACCTTCCTCATTCGCTATTGCCTGCAACGTCGCCCGTTCGTTACCCGCTAAAATATCGTCCCCACTGGTATCGTCGTTAAAGATAATAGATAGCTCAATGCTGCTCTCAGCCTCAGACATCTGCACAATAATTTCGTCGCTAAGCTCTGTTCCGTCGCTGAGCGTGACCGTCGCGGTCACCGTAGCGGGAGTGCCGCTACCATCACCGAAAATGTCTGCCGTTGCGATCCCGTCACTGGTCGCCGCACTCGTATCTGCGAAATTGCCACTTGTGGAAGAGAACCGAACAACGAGTTCCCCCGTTGCGCCTTCCTCATTCGCTATTGCCTGCAACGTAGCGCTTTCGTCACCAGCCAAGATATCGTCCCCACTAGTGTCGCTGAAGATAATCGATAATTCGATACTGCTTATGTCTGAGGATGATGCTGAGGACATTTGCACAATAATCTGACTGCTGATCTCGGTACCATCGCTGAGCGTGACCGTGGCCGTCACCGTGGCTGCCGTGCCGCTGCCGTCACCTATAATCTCTACCGTTGCGACACCGCCACTGGTCGCTGCGCTCGTCTCGACAAGTGTGCCGCCGGTAGTTGAGAACCGAACAACGAGTTCATCAGTCGAGCCTTCCTCGTTGACTATTGCCTGCAAGGTAGCTGGTTCGTTTCCTGCCAGAACGCTGCCCTCGTTGGCTTCATCAAAGATGATCGATAATGCGATACTGTTCCCAGCCTCAGACATCTGCACAACAATTTCGTCGCTAAGCTCTGTTCCATCGCTGAGCGTGACCGTGGCGGTCACCGTGGCGGGAGTGCCGCTACCGTCACCTATAATGTCTACTGTTGCGATACCGTCACTGCTCGCGGCGCTCGTGTCTTGAAAATTGGCGCTGTTGGAAGAGAACCGAACAACGAGTTCATCAGTGGAGCCTTCCTCGTTGACTGTTGCCTGCAAGGTAGCTTGTTCGTTACTTGCCAGAATGCCGTCTTCGTTGGCTGCATCAAAAATGATCGATAATTCGATACTGCTCTCAGCCGGAGACATCTGCACAATAATCTCGGTGCTAAGCGCAGTTCCGTCACTTAGTGTGACTGTCGCTGTCACAGTGGCAGGAGAGCCGCTGCCATCGCCAATAATCTCTACTGTTGCGATACCCCCGCTGGTCGAAGCGCTAGACTCAACCAGTTCCCCGCCGGTGGTAGAGAATCTAACAACGAGTTCACCAGATGCGTCATCTTCACTCGCTGTTGCCCGCAAGCTAGCCCGTTCGTTATCTCCGAGGATATCTCCGCTGTTATCGTCACCGAAGACAACTGATAACTCGATACTACCCGTAGCCGCCTCTGTCTCATCGGGATCCGGGGTGGGATCAAGGATGGTGCCACCACCACCGCCTCCGCCACCGCCACCACAGGCTGAGAGTACAAGCGTAGCAAGACAAACTAGAAAGGTTCTTGAAAGGGAATTGACGTACATTGGGGCTCCTTCAACGTCCCGGGTAACGCGCGAGCACCGGGATTTAGTCGTTATTAACCGCAATAACTTTAGAAGATGAATGCGTATATTTCAATAAAAATCAGTCTGTTAAATAGATTTGTTAGCACACAACGTGAATAAACCGCTCCAACGGCCTATCATCAGGGCATATAACGGGGGTGACTCTATAAAACTGAGCCATTTTGAAACCCGTGGCAACAGCGTACGCGTAGCTGGTTAAGGTCTCCGAACCTGACCAGCCGGCTGTTTTTCCGGCGTTGATTTTCCTTATTGGGGTTGCCAAGCTTGCTACCCTCGACAAAGAGTTCTCCTTGAGCAAGCCAGAATCAGATAAACGGTACTAAACAGCTGTCAACGGTCATGAATAAGCATTTTGTGGCAAGCGAGAGGTGTCAATAAGAACGGGCGAGGTCCGACTGAAAACAATGGGGGTTTCACCTGAAATTAGGCGCGGGTGACGAGTGAGCTTATCCGGCAGGATCGGAAGCCTGAAGGGTTGCGTGAATGGCTCGAGCAACATCCCGAACCGGAACGCTCCGGTCTTCGATATAAGTGCTGAGAGTTTTCCTGAAACCCGGAGGTCTGAGTTTTGAAAGACACCAGACAGCGGTCTCCCTGATGATGCTCTCGCGATCGCGGAGGCTTTTTTCCACCTGTTCAAGATGTATTGCAGATTTACTCTCACCAATCTGGTGCAGCATGCAGCTTCGAGTCCAGAAGAAGGCTTGATCAAAGTGGTTGTCGACGATGTTATGGAAGCGTTCTTCGGCGGCCATTTTTTCCTGCGGGAACCGAATAGACATTTGTTCCAGCCTTTCCGCAACCGTAAGGTCGTCGAGGAGAGGCAAGACAGTTTGTTTTATTTCACTGGTTAATAGGTTGTCCAGGATCTCAAGTGCAAAAACGCGTCGCTCGGCGATTTTCGAGTCTATGTTGGCTCGGGTATCCAGGATGACAATCGAGGGGAACAGAAAACTGATCAATAGCAACATACTGTCACGACGCACTTCCAGTTCGCTCGCTAATGCTGCGTGAAGTCTCTTGAAATGTGGTTCATCCCGCAAGTCGTCCATGGCGGACAGTAACCAGGTGATCAGCTGTACTTCTTCATCCAGGCTATTTACAAAAATATACTGATCATCCGGTTCGGCTTGGAAGTGCAGCTTTGCAAGACTCAGCCGGACCTTATGTCGCAGTTCCGGTTGCGCTATCTCTCGATGGCGCAAGAGAATCTCGATGGCCTGCCCGCCGCCAATTTCCATGATTGTTTCGATAATGTGGCTTTTTTCCTGCCGGGTCGCTTCGGGTGATGTGAGCTCGGTATCAAGTTCCAGTAGCGCGGCCTCACCGAAATACCGCAGCGATTGACTGGTGGTTCCCTGCAGGGGAGCAATGGCGAGTTTTTTCACCAGAATATTAACGAGTCGGGGGTCTTGCAGATTACCCGCAGCAATGATGGCTCGTTCTACGATTAGCGGGTCGGTATCTTCCAAAAGTTCAATCAGGTAGTCTGAAAAACGGGGTACACCTGTTTCAGCGATGACTTCGGTGGCCAATAATCGCTCGTTAATATTTTGCGACCGAACACTGTCGAGTAGGTGACGGTTGGCCATTTCGTTGTCCTGGTCGAAGTATAGAATCCCGACCAGTGCTCCTTTCTCGAGGTCTCGGTCGGATTTATTAAGGAAGGGAAGTAACCTGTCTGTGGTGTCAGCAGGTCCCAGGATCGCGTAGGTTTTTAATGCCTGGCCTCTAATTATTGGATCGGGTTCCTGCTCGACTCTATCCAGCACGGCACTGATTAAGGGCCGAATATGCAGCGAAGCAATCCTGCGCAGAACGTCCATTCGGACATCATGGTTGTGGTTGCCCATGAGCGTTTTGATGAGCTCGGTGATCTCCGGGTGTTCCATCTCTTCGAGTAGATTGAGGCAATAGAAAATTTCTGCCGGGTAACTGCTTTTTAGCCCACCTTTAATGATGTTAAGGCTGGCATTATCCAGATCACTAAGTGCGATCTCGCCCAGCTTTCTTTTTTGAATATTGACTACGAGGTTGGACACGTAGAGCCGTCTTACAAAAAAGCCAATAACGATCCACGTCAGCATCAGCGCGCTCAGTACAACTAGAAATGATTTCGGCTCTAATCCAAACTGTGTTGTGAGCACGTAAAGGCAGATACCGGCAAAGCCACCGGCAACCGGGTCAATCACTCCTTCTGTGAGCGCAATACCCTGACTTCTTTGCCGATCTGGCAGCACCTGGAACAGGACGGTGACGCTGCTTTTCCAGATCGCGGATTGAAGCACGAATCTGGCTGCGTTGGTCGCCACCATCACGATAAAGATAGCGGCCGCCTCGAAACCTGAAAATTCCATCGCAGTAACCGCTGTAGAACCAATAAATATGACCACGGGGAATGTAATGACACCGGCCAGAATGCCAAATCTCCGGAGGAATGGAGCGAAGACAATAATCATTACAAGCACTGTTAGGAAGCCTGAGACGGCGTAGAACTGGGCGATGAAGGCTGCCAACGAATTCTGGTCGTCGAACTGGCGTGCTGAATAGTCGTAGAATGCAACATCCAGAAAGAAGTAAGCAAACATGTAGGCGACGTAACAGAACGTGATGAGCCGAACGTAGGGAAGCCGGAACAGGCCGAGCAACCGCACTTCGCCAGATGGAATGTTGCCCTCAGAGACATATAAGGTAGAGCGATAATGCGAGACCGTATAGCTGACGATACCGAATACGATGAAAGTCGTGAACATTGCGACGATTAAAAGATCTTGCACCTGAATAAACTTAAGCAGCAAGACCACGAGGAATCCCCCCGCCATCTCCGCCAGAAATTCACCTGAACGGGCGATCCCGGAGAGTCGTTTGGTTTGTCGCACATTGAGCAGCCTGGAAAGCAGCGCCACAAACTGCAGACTAAACAGCATATACACCAATTCGAAGAAGAGTGGCAATGTGAAGATCAGGTATGGGCTGGTGCTGACGCCTAGCAACAGGCGCATCGTAATCAGGCCAACAAGAATGATCCCAATGATTGCAAACAGATAGTTACGCACAGCGAAGCGGTGTGTCAGGCGATCGATCAGCAGCGTCATTGGCATTCCAACTGCCGCGATCAGGATTGCGATCAGCGCCAGTTGTTCCGCTGCCCAATAGTTCAGGAAGAGCGTGATGGCACAAACACGAATCATGCCGATGCCAATGCCAGACATGAACATGTTGCTGAACAAGAGCGAGGTGGGTGTCTTGTCTTCGGGGCGAATGCCTAGTCTGGCTAGAAAGCGATCACCAGCGGTCAATGGGGCACCTGGCGCAACTGCCATGTCACTCAAGCTGAATTGCTCTTTAATTGTTAGAGATGGTAGCAGTATGACACTCATCCGTGGTTTTTGTATGCGTCATAAAAGATTATCGATCGATACAGGTTTTGTCTCAGAGTTGGCTGAAGGAGTTGGTGTTCGGGCGTTTTCGTGCACTTTGGAGAGCGAATCTGCTAATCTTTCAGGCGATATTTATAGGGAGAAAAAAAAGGATGTCAGCAGTCGGTACTGAAGGAAACCCACTCCGGGTTGCAATCATTGGCTCGGGACCAGCGGGATTCTACACTGTCAGTAATTTCCTAAAGAAAAAAGAACTAGTCGTAGAGTTCGACATGTATGACCGGCTTCCCACACCTTTCGGTTTGGTTCGAGCTGGTGTTGCGCCGGACCACCAAAAAGACAAATCAGTGCAACGTGCCTATGACAAAAGCGCGCAGAAGCCAAACTATCGGTTCTATGGCAACGTTGAGTATGGATCAGACATTCATCTTGAAGATCTGAAGAAGCACTACCACCAGGTGATGTTTACAACAGGTGCGCCATTTGATCGTAGCCTGGGTGTGCCGGGTGAAGATCTTGAAGGTAGTTTTTCCGCGACCGAGTTCGTTGCATGGTACAACGGCCATCCGGATTTTGCCGATCGCCGGTTTGACCTTAGTCAGGAAAGTGTCGCGATAGTGGGGATCGGCAACGTTGCCATGGATGTCGCCCGTATTCTGTGTAAGACATACGATGAACTGGCGGTAACCGACATTGCCGATCATGCGCTCGAGGCTCTAAAGAACAGCAAGGTAAAGAATGTATACATTCTGGGCCGGCGTGGCCCTGCGCAGGCGGCCTTCACGCCACCTGAAATCAAAGAAATGGGTGAGTTCGAAGATGCAGATGTTACCGTGCTGTCAGATGAAGCCGTTGTTGACCCCGCGAGCCAAGCCATTCTTGATGAGAGTGGAGATAAAAACGCGCAGAAAAATGTAGGTTTTATTCAGGAATATGCCCAGCGCCCAGTTGGCGGAAAGTCGCGGCTGCTAACCATCCGCTTCCTGGTTTCACCCACGGACGTGGTTGGTGAAGATGGCAAAGTGGCCGCGATCAAGCTGGTTAAAAATGAACTGGTCCAGGGTGACGATGGCTCGGTTAGACCAAGACCGACTGAGTTGGAAGAAACCATTCCTGTGGGATTGGTGTTCCGCTCTGTCGGATACAAGGGTTTGCCGTTGCCGAATATCCCCTATCATCAGGACTGGGGAACGATTCTTAATGAGGCTGGCAGGGTTGTCGATGAATCTGGTGACGCGGTAACGGGTTTATATACGGCCGGGTGGATAAAGCGCGGCCCGAGTGGCGTGATTGGTACGAATAAGACCTGTGCGCAGGAAACGGTGGCATGCATGGTTGAAGACCTTGCAGCCGGCCGGTTCAATGCACCTGAAGATCCGAGTATTGAAGGTGCGGCAGCCCTGGTTGGACAGCGAGAGCCAGATGCAATCAGCTACCAGCAGTGGCAGACCATTGATGCTGTGGAAGTCGGTAAGGGCGAAGCCCAGGGCCGGCCCAGGGTCAAATTTACACGCGTGGCCGATATGATCAGTGTTGGGAAAAGCTAACCTTTTACTGCGGGTATTACCTCATCCAGGTAAGCGTTCAGTGCGTCTTCATTCCAGGGTGCGCGTAAAGCAATGTTGATCATGTCCGCCCCGGCTTCCTTGTAAGCATTGATCCGATCAACCGCTTCAGTGGGTGTACATAGGAGTGCGCCGCCTTCAACTCGGCTGGCGGCCGGGCCCCAGGCAGTGACAAGCTTATCTCGTTCAGCGTCTACTTCTGACTGTGAGGTGCCCAGGTGAAACATCAGGTTGATTGAACGCCTTAGTGTGTTGGGGTCACGGTGTAGTTTCTCACACCACGTATCGAGTACGCTGGAAAGTCGGGAAAAGTTTTCCACCGAGGTATACGCGGCGTTCCAGCCATCTGCATGTTGGGCGACCAACTTCAGCGTTTTCTTTTCCCCGAGGCCGCCCAGCCATATGGGCAGTCTGTCTTGAATGGGCAACGGTAAACTCGACGCATTGTCGACGCTATAGTGCTTGCCCTTGAAGGAGGTTCGCTCCTGAGTCAGTAACCCTCGAATGATTGTTGTTGCCTCGCCCAGCATGTCAAGGCGGGTGCCGATGCCTGGAAAGTCATAGCCATACGCTCTCGCTTCCTGTTCGTGCCAGCCTGCGCCCAGTCCCAATTCGAATCGCCCACCGGAGATATGGTCCAGTGTCGCTGCAGCCTTGGCAATGCTAGCGGGATTGCGATATCCGACGTAAAAAACCAGACATCCGAGGCGAGCATTTTTAGTTTCAGCTGCAAGGGCTCCAAGCGTTGTCATTGCTTCGAAGTGATCGATCGTGCCGCCCGCGGGCGGGGCTTCATAAAAGTGATCCCACGCGGAAATCCAATCGACCTTTTCATCGAGCTTTCGCCAGAGCGACCGCATAGTATCCATGGACATGTTTTGTTGACCGACATGCACTCCCAGTTTGAAAGACATTGGTACAGCTCCTGACGAGTAGTAATAGTTGATAGCAACAGGTTATCCCATCATAACACCGATGATTTTATTGCTTGGCAATTGTTAAATGGTTGAGGATGATGAAGTGTGGCTATTCTTGACCTGACCAAAGGGGCCGTAGGGGCCCAACTGACCCGTATGACGATCCCATATTTTCTGGGTATATCGTCCATGATCCTTGCTTCGATGATCGAGACGATCTATATCGGGATTCTTGGTGCGAAAGAACTTGCTGCCTATAGTTTTATGTTCCCGGTCATTATGGCGCTCACCAGTATCTCTATGGGGGTTGGCATCGGTGCTTCGTCACTAATCGCAAGAGCAGAGGGTGAGGGTAATCGGGAGCAGGTCAAGAAACTGGCCACACATACGGTTTTTCTCACGCTGGCGTTGACCCTGGTACTCAGTTTTTCGACCTATTTTTACCTTGAGTTTTTCTATGCGGCGATGGGTGCCGAAGGTGAAGTGTTACAACTGGTGGTGGCGTATGCCGAAATTTGGGTTGTCTTCGGGTTGGTCTCATTTACCATACCGATGGTGACTAGTACGGTGCTCCGCGCGCTTGGCATAGCCAAGCTGCCAGGATACATCATGACAATCACGTCAGGAGTTCAACTGGTTGTCTCACCTGTCCTCATTTTCGGGTTGTTCGGCGTGCCCGCGCAGGGATTATTGGGTTCGGCCTATGGCTTCCTGATTATCGGATTTATCCGGATCATCGCCTTTGGTGTTCTAGTCGCCAGGGAAAATATTTTACTGACGAGAGGCGTGTTCTCAGGGTGGCTCCTGTCTGCCAGGGCCATCATGCATATTGCTCTGCCGTCGATGCTTTCCTCACTGATTGGGCCGATCAGCATCGGTATCACTATTGCGTTACTAGCGGCTCATGGCGACGTTATCGTTGCTGCTTTCGGGGTCGTTTCGCGCATTGAGATGCTGGTGACGATGATACTTGGTGCGCTTGCTTCAAGCGTTGCGCCGTTTGTAGGGCAAAACTGGGGTGCAAAGCAGGACGACCGGGTTCAAGAAGGTTTATCGATAGCCTATCGGTTTTGTTTGTTCTGGGGCGTGTTGTGTTTCATCGTTCTTGGGCTGTTCGGCGGCAACCTGGTGGGCTTAATTAACGATGATGAACAATTAATAGAAGCCGCAGGCTGGTTTATGATTATCGTCCCGATCAGTTTTGGGTTGATGGGGATTGGCCAGGTTGCGGCATCTGTCTTTATTGCGCTGGGTAAACCGATGCCGCCAACTGTTCTGTCCATACTCCGAACAGTCGTGGTGTATATCCCCATGGCGATCGTGTTCGATAGGTACTGGGGCTACATTGGTATCTTTATTTCCCTGATGGTCGCCAATGTCCTGTTTGGTGTTGCTGCTTATGCATGGGGAAAAATCATGCTAAGAAAGGAAATTCTGGTCAGGGCTTAATTGCGAGACTGATTAAGCGCTTCCAGTAACTCAACTATATCTGCCGCGGGTTTATCCTTGAACTGAGCGAGCTGTTTAAAGACAGCAGCCGCAGCGGTGTGGAAGCCGCCCGGATGCCTGGCATTCTCAAAGGTGGCGGCAATCTCCTGCATTTCTCCCTCAAATCGCCAGGCCTTGGCGGAGTTAGCGACAACACGTTGGTGAGTTTTTTCTGTAAAGGCCTGTCCCCACTGAGACTCCAGGACACTCCTGACACCTTCTTTCTCCGCAACGCCCAGAATTGCCGTCAGTAGGGCTGTAGTTCCTTTGGTGTAGGCGGCAAAGACCATCTTCATGGCCGAGGCGGCCCCGATTTCGCCAGAAATAATAGTGGTCTCTAAAGGCGAATTATTGAACAGGGATGCTATATCCTTTGACCTTTCTCCTGACAGGTAAAGCCGTGTGCCTGACCCGCTTTCCCAGACGGGCCCGCCAACAATACCGCCGTCCACAAAGTTCTGATATCCAAACCTCGCAGCGATCAGACGACTTTTCTCCGGGGCGATCGCATTGCAATCAACAAAGAGGCCTGTGAATGCCCTCTGTTTCACTTGCCGGGCGACGTCTTCCGCATTACGAGGAGGACATATGCTGAGGATAATGTCTGAATCTTTGACCAGCGTATCGATGGTGCGGCCATCTTCTAAGCCTGCATCCGAGGCGCGGGTGTGACTCGCCTTGCTGCGGCCGTCACCCGCCCAGATGACGCTTGTGGCCGAGTGGGATGCGGCGGCACCGATGGAAGCGCCCATTTCCCCCGGGCTGATGAGTCCGATGACTGTCATTTGGACGTCTCCCTATTTTCTTAGCGCAATTGTCTTTATCAAGGCTTTCTCTGCCAAAAAACTCCCTATTTAGAAAAAGTCTTTGGCGATCTGGTCTATGTATCCCAGCATCTGATCTTCGTTTTGTCCGGTTTGCAGGAGAATCAACCTGGCGACGCCCATGTCTTCAAACTGTTTAATCACTTCATCTGTCAATGGAACACGGGGAGTGATACTGATTTCCAGTTCACCCAGATCAGAGCTTCGGTTGGTTGATTCAGAGAGGGCCTTCAGGGCATCAACACTTTCCTGACTTGACGCAACGTTTAGCGCAAATCCGTACCAGCCCTGACCTTTTTGAATGGCGCGTCGGTACGCGGCTTTACTGGTGCCGCCCACAATGACAGGCGGGCCGCCGTTTTGGTAGGCCAGGGGACGGCTTTGGATTCCCTTATAGTTGACAAACTGGCCAGCGAACTCCGGTTCCGTGGATGTCCAGAGTTCTCGGATGGCGTCTATATACTCATCGGTTCGTGCACCGCGTTCCTCAAAATTAATGCCCAGCGCTTCGAATTCCTGTGTCAGGTAGCCCGCGCCGATACCGAACAAGAGCCGGCCTTTTGATAGTTGATCAACGCTCGCGGTCTCTTTGGCGAGCACGACCGCGTTTCTTTGGGCAATCAATGTAATGCCTGTGCCGAGAAGAATTTTGTCGGTAGCGGCAGCGATAAATGACAATGCAGTAAAGGTATGGATGAAAGGTTGCAGGGGCGGGGCGGGCGAAGGGGGTGCCTGGGGATCTGGCAGTACAACGTGCTCAGCTGTCCATAACGATTCAAAGCCTGCATTCTCTGCAGCCACTGAAACGTTGCGCATGACATCTGGGTCCGCGCAGGGACCTGTGTTGATACCGAACAATCCAAATTTCATAGAACCTTCCGTTTAAAACGATCACAAAGCGCTAATATCGGCAAGTTCGCCCGACAAGTAAAGACCGTTGTACTCCGGCGCAATTAATTAGCGTGCTGGTATTTGTCCTGCTGGATTTCCCCGGTTACTGATATCTCAAGGCGGCAGATACTTCGGCTAGTATGCACTCAATGCCCAATGCTTATTGCGCGGGAGCCTTTTCAGCAACTTGCCTGGCGGCTGTCGAGGCAGCATTTTTTTTCAGGGCGGCTTCTAAGGTTTAGCTCTTGTGAAGGTCATGGATTTCAGGAAAAGCTTTCGCGTCGTTGTCGGCTGGCCTGATCCAATGCGATCGGGATGGCCAATAATAATATAAACAATAAGGCGTTAGAGGGTATCTGCAGGTTAACATCCGCCGTGCCGTGAATGAGTAGTGAAATAGTTCCAGACAGGCATCCGAAGGCGATCCCCCTTTCGAATGGGTGAGCTAATCCGCCTAGCAATCTGACTTGTGAGTGGAGACCCGCAACCAGAACGATCAGCAGAGGCAACGATCCAATAACGCCGAGCTCGATCAGAAACTCAATATAATCGTTCTCGGTGTGGCTAATTTTCCTGACGATATCCGCATCACGGTAAGGTGAAAACGCAACCTCATACGATCCTGCTCCCGTACCCAGCCAGGCATGGTCTTTGAAAACCGACAGATTGTAGGACTGCAAGTCGACACGACCACTAGAGACAATAGTAGTTTCGCGAAACCGCTCGGCGAGTTTCTCAACGCCAAAGTATTTACTGATAATCAAGACATCGATCGCCAGAATGCTCACGAGCAAGATCGCGGTGTAGCGACTGAACGAGCGGGTGTAATAAAAGGCCACGGCTGCTGTAATCATGATGCTCGCGAAGAAGGCGATGTTACCCATCCGGGAGCGGCTCATCACCAGCGCAATTACCATGATGACGATGACCAGGCGTAACCTTGCCAGGGGCCCAGTGATAATATCGACGATGGTGGCTCGCATACTTCGCGAATGCGTGCCCGCTGAATTTGACTGGTCAGCTAACATTGCTCCAATCGCCAGGCAAAGCGCCACTTCAAGGTAGCCGGCAAAGTGATTGGGGTTAGGAAAGCTTCCCCTGGCTCGCGGTAATTCGAACATCAGTTGTTGGGCGCCCCCTAGCAAAGCTTGTAGCAATCCGATGATGACAATCAGGTAAACAACCATTCTGCATCTGTCATGACTGTCTACGAGTTGTACGGTCGCGTAAAAGAAGCCCATATACATGATGGTTATTGTCAGGTCGGCTCGGGTGCCATAAAAGTATTGAGTTGTAGGCTCGACGAGGGCGGGAACGCCGTGTAGTTGGAACAGGATAAAACACACGAGAAAACCCAATGCAGCAAGTACTATTTTGTGGTGTACAGAAAGCTGATTTCGTATTCCAAAGTTTGCCGTCAGGGCGGCGAGGCTAGAGAGGATTACAAGCGCCGGCCAGGCCCAATCCCGGTTGCTGCCTAGCGGCCACGGGCTGGCGATTAAAATCAGCAGGATGATGAAAAAAGCGGGTCTATGATGAAATGCCGTTGAATGCATGAAGCGCTTCATTGTAGATGGTTGGCCTATGGTAACTCAGTTGGCGGTTGTCGTATGTGGTCCGTTGAAGAATATTTATATGAACCCCGTTGAGGGCTCTTGATGTGAACCCGGTTGAAGACTCTTTATATTCCCCTCGTTGAAGACTCTATATGTGAACCCCGTTGAGGACTCTATATGTGAACC
>Ga0208971_1000675_pt1 | contig 22920 bp, 20 predicted proteins | sample AOAMet1_18_M0_10_2_FD_188229 | JGI IMG/M metagenome (GOLD analysis project Ga0208971, IMG submission 188229) | Ammonia-oxidizing marine microbial communities from Monterey Bay, California, USA - CAN11_18_M0_10 (SPAdes) | ecosystem: Environmental > Aquatic > Marine > Intertidal zone | place... | reverse complement strand
TCACCCCAGAGAATTGTGTTGATGAGTGGCCATTTCCATAGCGAGAGCTCGTTTGGAAAGTTTGCCATTTCGGCAAGAGCTTCGGGACGAAAAAGAGTGTTTGCAAAATCACTCTGTTCGAGTTTCTTTTTTATCCAAGGTTGCCAGTCGGAGCTTAGCCAGTTGGGAAGTGGAGTCGGGAAACTCATCTTAGGACGTTGTGCGAGTGGAGTGGGCATGAGTCCGGATGCGACAGATCGTAAGATGCGTTTGGAGCGAAGGCTGCCTCGCTCGGATAAGGCGAGTGAATTGAGCCAAGGAGAAGTTTCCTGCGGGGCGAGGTCAATTTTGTAATGGTGCGGAAGCTTAACAGCATTTTCAATAATGACATGATCTGCAAACGGCACTCGTGCTTCGAGACTGGCTGCCATGGTTGCCGTGTCGAGGCGTCGTAGGAGGCTTTCAAGATTTACACTGATGAGTACGCCTGCATATTTTTCTGCAGTGGGAATGTCGCCTTGTGCCTCGAACATTTGTTGATAATGAGAGGTGATTAATTGGGGGATTTCATCGGAATAATATTCTGGCCGGAAGAGTGCCTTTTGCGCACTCCAGGGGACCAAGCCATTGGATGTCAGATAGTGTTCAGCCAGCGAGTTGAAATTATGTCTGCCATATTGTTGGTTTAGGCCATTTTGAAATTCAAGCTGTTGTGGATCGTTTAGTTGGTTCATGCCTTGGGCGCGGTCAAAGTCATGGCCTGACCAATGTTGTATCGCGTAGCCACAAAACGCTTCATCAGCGCCTTCTCCTCCCAAAGCTACTCCGCAAAACTGTTTCAAGTGTTTTGCGATATTAAAGATAATCGTATCCGTCGGAGTTGCCAAAGGTGATTGAAGTTTTCCAACGAGAGCTTGCCAACTGTCAAGATATTGTTCGCTGGTGATGCGAACTTCGGAATAATCAAAATCGAGGTGGGAGGCGCAAGACCGTGCAAATTCAAAATCACTGCCCGCTTCGTTTGTCGGTGGGGTGTTGACGCCTCCCCCGCAGACGCCCGTCATTTTGCGGCCGGATTGTTGTCTCACCAAGGTCGCTAACGTGTTGGAATCTACGCCCCCGCTCATCATCATGCCGACGGTGACATCACTCTTTAAGTGTTGTCGAACTGTTTGTTTTAGCGATTCTCCAAGTTGAGATGCGGCGTCCTCGAAACTGAGTGTAGGCTTGGTCGCTTGTGTGGGCGGCACCCAGTAAAAGTCACTGTTTAGATCAGGATATTGGAAGCTGACGATTTCACCCGGCAATAAAGTGGAGATTCCTTGAAAAACAGTATCTCGACCAAGGGTGATTCTTAGCGTTTGAAGGTAATGAGAGAGGGTCGCCAGATTGGGTTCCGAGGTGAATCGGGGGTGCATCCTAATGGCTGCGATTGAGCTGGCGAAAACAAAGTCACCGTCAATCGCCGCATAGAATAGCGGTTTCATCCCAACTCGATCCCGGACCAGCCATGTTCTTCCCGTCCGGAGTTCAACTGCCGCGAAGGCGAACATGCCACGGATCCGGTCAATGCATTCCCTGCCCCACAGCGACCAGGCTTCCGCTAAGACTTCAGTGTCACACTGGGTGCGTAGCTGAACACCATTTTCTGAAAGTGACTTAGTGATTTCGTCGTCATTGTAAATTTCCCCGTTATAGACAAATGCGTATTTGCCGTTTTGGGAAATCCAGGGCTGCTGGCCATGTTCAATATCGCGAATGGCGAGTCGGCGATGGGCCAAAGTCGTTTGTTCATGACGAAAAAATCCGGCTCCGTCGGGGCCGCGATCCTCCATCGTATCGCGCATTCTTAGCACACGCGATTCATCTAGTAATTCGCCATTAGGGCCGGTGATGATGCCCAGAATTCCACACATAACAATCCATTGATTAGTGAAACAGGACGCAGGATTATTGGTGAGTCGAGCGTCGCTACAGATCAACCATCGGATCGGTAAGCTTGTTGCACCGGATTCGAGTCGTCACTTGGTTTGTCGAGGCCAACCATGCCGAGGATGATAAAAAATAAACCTACGCGATCGTATTTACACCGCTGGTTTGGATAATCGGCGGAATCTCTCCATTGGATTCGAGTTGAACCGCTTGATCTCGAATTTGAGCATAGCTTTCACGAAGTTGTTTCGTGAATTTAATGGCGTCAGAGAAATCCTGTTGTTCAATCCTCGTCATGATGAAGTGCAATAGCCGGGCGACATCGACAGCCACTGGGTATTTTTCGGTATCGAGTCCGCTGTGAATTCCCATGATTAACTTGTTGGCTTCATACCCAAACTTCTGCTGCATTTTCTCATCGCTGGCTTCTTTTGCTGATTTAGCTGCCTCCAGCGAAGCGATAGCGCGGTCGTAAAGGACGAGCAGCATATCGATTCTCGAAAGCCCTTTGATCATATTGTCGAGCACTTGATCACTTTGATACGCCATTGGTTTACATCCTTTTAAACAGAAATAAATTCTTGCTCGGCTAATGCCGTTGTTTAGTTGCGAAGATCTAGAGCGACGCCAGTTGGCTGGTTAAAAAGCTACTGGTGCCCTGTAAGTCGCTCAATACTCTCTCTAACGCGGTGAACTGAGCGATCAAGTCTTCCGTCTTTGACTCGCTGATTGAATTCACGCGTGCGATGGAAGCATCGAGCGATTCGATTCTCAGCGTAAAGTTATCTTCCGCAGTCTTGATCGTACCAACGCTCGTATCGAGTAGCTCGCCAAAATATTTATCAAGCGATGAACTGATTCCGCGGGAGACATTCAGGTTGGCCTCAACTCCGCCAGACACCTGTCCTGAAGTTAAGGTGACACGTACTTGAAGATCAGCTGTGTTGTCGTTGTCGGAGTCACCGATGAGGACACGTCCAGTTCCCGTGGCTGTCTCGACCACGCCATCGACGATAAAAGAACCAGCGACGTCTTGCCCAACGCCTGTTTCAGTACCATCGAATCCTAGGATGCTACTGGCGGTACCTGAAATGGCTGATATTTCTGATGAGCGTCCGTATCTCTGCGAAGTGATTTCGAGAAATCCAGACTCCAGAGAAACGTCAACATCATCGAAATCCCGAGTGTCTATTCCATTGATTCTAGATTGAAGGTGACTGGCCAATTCTTCCTGCGTGTAAGTGCCAGAAGCCAGTGTGATGGTGTCTGTCTCCAGACTGTCGATCGACAGTTGAATTTGATTGTTTGAAGAATCAATGACGATCGAAGCGTCCAACACGCTGGTCGCGGTAACCGAACCACGTTCTGCAGACTGTAAAATATCCACTTGGTAGCTTGAGGTACTTGCTTGGGTACGGGTGCTGCCGAGCAGGAAACTCACGCCGGAGTTATCGCTCACACCGCTCATGCCAAAGACGCGTTGGATGTCCGTTGGCTCAATTCCATCGGTGTTTCCTTGTAACGCACTTTCAAGTTCGGACGAATTGATAATCAATTTTCCACCGTTATCAATGTCGATGCCGAGTTGTGAGAAACGATTGACCGATGAGGAGAGGCCGGGGACACTTTCGGTCACCATCGAACTCAGGGTGGTCTTCAAAGTGGAAACTGTTCGATTCCCAAGCAGCGGACTGGCTGTGTTGGTAGAGGTGTTGAATGCGGTTTGGTCATCAATATATTGGATCATTGAATTGTAGTTTTCGACAAATCCTTCGATCGCAATTTTAGCGGATTCGGTGTCGCGCGTGACTTTGAGATTGATATCCTTCGAAGCGTCTGCTGATTCCAGATTTAATGTGACGTTGTCAATTAATCCATCGATCACATTGGAGTCGTATTCAGCGACAATTGCCCCTGCTCCTGAGCCGAGTTGGAGTTGAGCATTGGTTGCGTCCTGGATTGCCGCACCGGAAAAATCAGGGAGTACTTCAGAACCAGTCGGCGTGATTAAATTGTTAGTGACGTTGATTTCATTGGCTTCACCAGTGTACTTTGATGTTAAAAGAATTCGATGTGCCGAGTTGCCTTGATCATAAACGATCGAAGCTGAGACGTCGTCTGATTGGGTGTTGATCGCATTAACCAACCCGTCCACCGTATTGTTGGACGTGTCAATCGTGATTTCAGTCGCGGAGCGGTCTCCTACTTGAAATGAAATCGTGCCAGTTGAGATCGTTGTTGAGGGGTCGGAAAAACCTTGAGAACCAATTTGATGCGCTCTTGCCAGTGAATTGACTCTAACATTGTAGGAGCCGGGGATTGCCTTTGACTCAGAGGTCACCGTAAGAATCGACTCGTCGCTTGACGAAGCGGTGGTTTGATCAAAAACTGAGCCCGTAGAGCGATTCAGCCGGCTCATGCTGGACTTGAGCGAAAGAAGGCGTGCCTCAACACCCTGGAACGCAGCCTGTTCCGTCAGAATTTCGCTTTTCTTGACATTCAGGCGGTCAACCTGAGATTTTTGAAGGGAGACGAGTCCTTCGATGATCGACGTGGTGTCGAGTCCACTGACGAGTCCATCAATGGAAAACATGTGAATTCTCCCAGCGGCAAGGGAATTGAAACTTTTTCTTGTCTTACTAAACGAAACAATGAAAGTTGGCCGAAGCCGACTTTCATCGTCGCTGTGTTGAACCAGCTCCCCGCAGGGAGCCCAGTTCTTTTATCTTAAAGCTTCATCGGTTCAACGAAGCTGTCAATCGTATGTTTTCTCAGTTGATTTAGCCAAGTAGCGAAAGGATCAGCTGTGAAGACTGGTTTGCACTCGAAAGAACCGAAGCACCTGCCTGAACCAAAACCTGGCTGTTGGTGAACTTCGAAATTTCGTCAGCGAAATCAGTGTCACGAATAACCGACTCTGCGTTTACAGTGTTTTCCAATGTTGAACGCATGTTCGTCGCAGTCGACTCCAGTGTGTTACCTTGGAAAGCACCAAGTGTTCCACGAAGAGTTGAAATCTCGTCGATGGCTGCATCGATGACACCAATCGAGTCTTGAGCTCCAGCAGCCGAAGTGACGCTGATATCATTCAAGCTGGTGAACTGGTTGCCAGCAACGCCGATTCCCAATCCGGTCGATTCAACTGAATCAATCGAAATTGAAACGGTCTGATTTTGGTTTGCACCAATCTGGAAGATTAGTGAGTTGTCGGCAATAGTGACGTTACCCTGGGCACCAGTTGCAGTCTGTGTAAGGGTCGCAGCATCTTCGGCGATACTAACCATAATGCCTTGTGAGGCACCAGCAGATCCCGTCAAAACGTTTCCGGAACCTGTTGCAGCGTTACCGCCGATGGTACCAGCGATATTGACGCCTGAATCCTGGACAAGTGTCGTACCGAAGCCAGAGCTTGTAGCGCCAGCTGCAGTGTCAGAGATGACATCAATTGTTGCCGCAGTTCCGAAAGCTTCAGTCCGCAATTGAGTCGCACCAGCTGCACCGTTTGCATCAGCAACAACACCGGTTTGTCCGCTGAATTCGTTAATTCGATCGATGACCGCGTTTTGATCAAGTCCAGCGTTCAGAGAAATGCTAACTCCGTTGAGAGTAAGTGTTTCTGCTGCCGCTAATGCAGCGGTTTGAAGAGTCGCATCTGTGTTCGCTCTTTCAGCAACGGTCGTCACTGCAACAGCGTACGAGCCAGCAGAAGTGTCTGTGGTTGCTTTCAAGAAAGTTACGTCAGCATCGCTTGCTGTTCCCTGAAGTCCTGAAGATCCGTCAAGCAGGTTTGAATCGCCGAACTGAGTGTTTGCAGCGATACGATTGATCGTATCAAGCACGTTGTCGATCTCAGCTTGGTTCGCAGCAAGTGCGTCTGCATCGTTAACACCGGTGTTTGCCGAGTCGATTGATAGAGATCGAGCCTTCACCAAAAGGCTGTTGATTTCAGTCAAAGCACCTTCAGCAGTTTGAACAACAGCGACAGCTTTGTCGGTGTTATCGATGGCAGTTTTTAAACCAGCGATCTGTGCTCGTTGCTTCTCAGAAATGACCAAAGCCGCTGGTCCATCGGCACCACGGTTAACTTTGAAACCTGATGAAAGTCGTTCGATTGAAGTATTAAGATTGTTTTGTGAACGACTTAAGTTGTGTTGTGCGTTAAGAGCACTAACGTTGTTTTGAATGCCTAACATGTGAGCGGGCTCCGATTAAAATGTGTTGGTTTTGGGGGGGTAAAAGGTCTTGCATCCTTGAACAAAAATTTCGGGATCCTTCCCTCTGAGCTTTGTCGTCTTCAGTTTTAGTCAACAATGTTCTGAGCGGCGGATTCCGCAGCGGCGCGAGTTGAATACTCACCCGCCTGGACTTTTGCCTGAATCTCAACAAGTAAACGTTCACGAACATTCATATCGCCTTCTAGACGTTCCAGAAGTTGACTCGGTTTCACCTCATCCGACCGATCGACTTCTTTTCCGTTTTCAACGTTTTCCGGCTTGGGGCTGGAATTGTTGATCTGAAAACGATCGCGTGGATTATTGCCGTGATTATAAATTTCCATAGTTGCCTCTAATGTTCTTCCGACATGCGGGTTATCGAAGGGCTTGCAGAAAACTTGCCCCCACAAGGCAAAAAAAAATTGAGATCTTGTTTTTGATCTTTTCTAGCCGCGGGAACCCGCATAATCCTTGCTAGCGGAAGTATGACGGTTATGATTTCGAGGCTTTTGTTTCGATAACCAGAGATAGTCGACTTTAACGATTGCGCAGAAGCTATGGATTAAGTGGAGACTTGGGATCTTCGATAGGGAATCGAATCGAGGATGTTCGCGAGATGTTCCGCTGGATAGAGACGTTTGCTATGCAACAACTTCAATTGTGGAAATTTGCCACGCTATTTTTATGCGGAAGCTGCGTTGGACTTTTGTGTCTCAACCCGTTTCGTGGTGAGCCTGACCAATCTGAAGAGGCCAGCGAGTCCAAAATCACGCAAATTGGGGTGGATGAACTGGGGAATCCCCGCCCATTCGTTGGTGATGCGGGTCAAGTTGCTGGCCTGAGCAGCGGTGACCCCACTGCGGCTAACGGCGATTCGCCAAATGAATCTGGGTCGCCCCCTTCAGCGCGGCCATCGGTCACTTTGTTACAACATGGAGATCACTATTTAATAGCCGGTAATTACCCACTGGCTTTGGGGAACTACCAGAAATTTGAAAAAGAATTCGGGGGTGGTGGCAGTTCACTCCTTCTCAGAAAAGCAATTTGTTACGAATTAAGTAGCGACTACTATTCGGCTTCGCATGCTTATCACGACGCAATTTTCCAATCCGGTAAAAATGAAAATCACAAGCTTCTCGCGACCGTCGGTTGTTCCCGGGTGTTGGCGTTTCAAGGACGGATGGTCGAAGCCATCGACTTGATTTCAAGTGAGATGCTGAAAATTGATTTCTACCCAGACTTACCTGAGTCAATGAAATCACGTGTCGCTTTTCAGTGGGCCAAGATATTAGAGACGATCGCCCTGAACGATGTTTCTTACTTCCAGAGCGATAATTCTCCAGAGAAGATAGCTGAAGACCAGGAAGAATTTTCAGAGTTTTCCAGTGTCGGTGGATTTCTGCTGGCTTCCTTTGATTTGTTGCGTCCTTTGTCGGTTGCGGTGGATACTCCGATACCAGACCCAGAGAGTTTTTTGACAAGTGTCGATGATCCGGTTTCCCAGCGACCGAGAGTTTTAAAAGGCATGGGGTCATTTTCTCTGTCGTTGCTTCAGCGGCCGACAAACCTCGCAACAACCATTACGGCTTCCATTTCCACCAGTGTTCAGCCAATTTTGAATGTGCTCGGCGAAGTTGCTGCCCGTTCAAAATTGGAAGTAAAGTTCAGTAGTCAAGCAAAAGAGGCATTGCGAGGCCGGTCGCGTGCTGTTGTTTTGGATTCAGTCTCGATTGGTGTTTTGTTAGACGAAATACTGGTTCCGCACCAACTGGTCTGGTACCAAAAAGATAGTACGATCACGGTTGTAAGTGAGGCGGAAGCAGGAGAAGCAGACACCTGTCAATTCCGCTATGATGCCGCGAACCGAGCATTTCAGCGGTTCGAGATTGAGTACAGCGAAAGTGATTACCGAAGATCCTCCCTGCTCTCTCGCGCCGGATTATCTATTATCGAGCAAGACTATGACGTTGCGACCAATCTGTTTCAGGAACTTTCGCAAACCAACCCAACCGGTGAAATCAACGCAAAGTTATTTTTCAATCTGGCAAAATTAAATCTGTTGCTCGATCGCTCTGAAGAGGCAATTCCTATGCTCTACAGCGCGATCGATCAGACGCGGGATGCAGATATCCAATCCAGTTGTTACTGTTTGCTGAGTGAACTTGAGATTTCCAAAGGTGCTCTTAAGGAGGCGATACGTTCGTCACATCGAGGGCTGGCTACGGCAATCACGACTCACCAAAAAACGACATCGACCTTAAACCTGGCCAGAGCCTATTTGCTCAACAAGGACCCTTTTACGTGTAACGACAGTCTTTTTCGAAATAAAAGCTGGATTCCTAGGCAAACAACTGAGAGCTCGATCGCCGCTGTTTTAGGTTCTTATGCTCGTTCAATTGGTTTGAAGAACAAAAGTGAACTGACGAGAGAGCGGGCTCGGTTACTGGAGGCTGTGAGTGCGATCGATTCGAAACAGTGTCCTTCCTTTGTAGATTGTTACGTGGCTGGTTTGAGTTACGCGAATCTAGGGTTTCGAGATCGAGCGAGGGAAATGTATATCGGAGCTCTGGCAAAGCCGGATATTGGGGTTTGGCAACGGCGCATTGTTTTTGAACTCGCCATGCTCCAAAAAGATTCTGAACTTTACAACGCGTCCATCAATACATTGAACTCTCTAACGACAGAAGATGATCAGTGGAAGATTCGCGCTCTAGCTCAATTAGCAAAGATCTATATCGATCTCGACAAAACTGATTTGAGCCATGAAATGTGCAAGGCACTGTGGCAGATGAAACTGAATGAACAGCAAAAAGAAGCGACTTTGCAAATGATGGGCGGGGTCTATCAAAAGCAAGGGAAGCATTTTTCGGCAGCACTTTGTTTTGCCGGGCTACTTCCTGATGAGCTTTGAACGACTTTGAGACGTTGCATTGGAAAAATGTAGGTAGTGTTATGAATAAATTCAATGGTAACAATTGGAAGCTCAAGCTTCGAATCATTGTGGGTATGGTTTGTGTTTGTGCCTTGTTGTCTGTAACGAAAGATAGCTGGAGCCAGACCGCTCCCTCGGTGGTTCCGCCATCCGTTCCGGCTCTGAAATCTCTCGATTTAATTCCGGCCTCGGCTGAGCCTAAGCCACAGGAACCGCTTCAGTTGCCGGCTAATCAGGTGCCGCTGCCGTCGGGTAGTGAGTCTGATAAAGATCCGAGACTGAAGGGTATTTTTGATCGGATTAAGTTGCTTAACAAGATAATTGAAGAGGATAAAAACACGCCGGAGCCTGAAACAAAATCTTCCGAGCCAACTCCGAGCGAATTGATATTTGGCAATCCTGAGAAGCCAGCAGTCGCACCGTCAACCAATCCGACTGCTAAGCCTGCTGTCGCCCCCGATGTGGAGACTTCACCAGCCGCCCTCCCTGAGATCACAGGTGGTTCTCAGGTTCTTGCCGAGCCTATGAACTCACTCGAACTGGGGAACAGCCTTTACATGACCGCCAATTACCCTGCCGCCATTCGAAGTTACAGCATGCTGCTAAAACAAGATATGGATAACCAGGAAGCAGCTTGGCTGCGATTAATGCTGGGCTGCTGTTACCGGTATCAGGACGACTATATCAATGCGGAATCAATCTTTCGAAATGTCGCGGACCGGCGTGGTGCTGGCGATTTTTTAATGAAACATACAACTTGGAATTTGCAGTATTTGGAAGGACGTCGTAAGCGTCGAGATGAATTCCTGGCGGTTGAAACGGAACTGGATGCCCTGCTTTTAGAGATAAACAATGAACCAACACAAAAATAATTCAGCGCAACTGGAGCAGCAGGTTGAGCAGGCCATTAAACAGCTACTTGAAAAGTATAAAAAATTGGACAGCTTGGCCGACGAAATGTTGACTCGACAGGCCAATTCCGAGTCGATTGAGGAGCAGATGAAGCAACTCAATCAAGGAAAGTGTGAGCTTCAAGAGATTGAAGAACAGTCGCGAGCGATTAAGGAGCAATACCGTAGTACTCAACCGCAGGCTTCCGAGGCTATTTCCAGCTTGACGAAGCAAACGGCTGAATTACTGCTTGGAACTATTCAGAAAATAGATTCTCTCGAATCGCATACTCGCGAAGCACATCGAAAGTTGGTACCGAGTATCGATCAGGGTGTGCGAGTAAATCAGATGCAAAAAGCGTACGGCGGGTAAACGGATTTGCCCCTTCCAATTGGCGTTAGTCTTTCCGGGGCTCCCAGTTGGATAGTGAAAAGTAAAAGAAAATTTCATGCCCTTGTTTTAGACAATATGCTCCCCGAATTAAATAATCATACAACCGAACTGACCGCTCCTTCGGAAGCGGCTGCTGCGTTTAGTGTTGTCTTTCCAGACGCTGAATCGGTGAAAACAAATGCGGCTCGCAATCCGGATTTGCGAACTCGAAATATCTCATTTCAATCAAAGATAATGAGTGAGTTCTTTGAATTAGCAAAACTCTATGCAAAGAGCTCTGCTACCGTTTTGGTAACGGGTGAAAGCGGAAGTGGAAAAGAACTCTTTAGTCGGCTGATCCATCAGCAAAGTGGTCGGTCGGAGGAAAGGTTTGTCGCGGTTAACTGTGCGGCGGTGTCCGAGTCACTGGTCGAGAGTGAGTTTTTTGGGCATGAGAAGGGTGCGTTCACCGGAGCCTCGGCAGGGCGAGTCGGCTATTTTGAGCAGGCGCAAGGGGGGACACTTTTACTGGATGAGATCAGTGAAATTCCACTCGCGATGCAGGCGAAATTATTAAGGGTCATCGAAGAACAGGAAGTCCAACCGGTTGGAAGTAACGTAGCCCGACCGATTGACGTGCGAATCGTAGCCACCACGAATCGCGACCTTGCCGTCGAAGTTGCGGAGGGGCGGTTTCGCGAGGATTTATTTCATCGATTAAACGTACTTGAACTCGACCTGCCTCCACTGCGAGATCGAGTTTCTGATATCCCCCTGCTCGTGATGCATTTTGTGAATTTATTTCAATCAGAGTCGCGGACGGGAAGTCTGGAAGTAGACAAGGAAGCGATGCAATGGTTGTGTCAGTATCATTGGCCGGGTAATGTCCGTGAATTACGAAATGTCATTCATCGAGCCTGCGTGATTGCGGTGGATGGAAAGATCGGTTTAAATTGCCTCGCAAAGAAAAACAAGCGAGCTCAGGAAAATGAAGTAGACGGGCTCGCCGGTTTAACTCTCGCAGAGGTGGAACGCCGGTTAATACTTTCATCATTGTCCAAATTTCAGGGCAACAAAAGACTCGCCGCTGAAGAATTAGGAGTCACGGCCCGAACACTGTCGAATAAATTAAAAGCCTATTCCGAAGAGAGCGTTATCTAGTGGAGCAGGTGACGGCGAGGATCTGGTTCTGATGGTTGGATTTGCGATCAACCAATAAAGACTCGTGCGGAAGGAAGTGTCTCTCGCTCGACTGCATCTCGTCAGTTTGAATTTCGCGCTTCCCGCAATTCCTGAAGTAGCATTAATCGCCCGTGACGGCGACGTTGGAAGTAGTCATTCCAATCGAGATCTCGCAGAATATTTTTTGACGGGTAAGAATCAAGTCGTTTTCAATCTCGGTCACCATTTTAACTAACTCAGTAAACGAGTTGACCTTGAGTTTTGACATTAATTGGGCTCGGTCTGATTCAACGGTTCGAAGCCCGATATCTAAAAGGGACGCCACACGCTTGTTGGGTTCTCCCGCCATTAAATAAGTGAGAACGTCTTTTTCACGAGTACTCAAGATTTTGAAGGTGGGGTTGTCATAAGGTTGTGTCTCTCGCAACGTTTGTTCACTGAGAAGTGCCGCTTGAAAAAGCAGCCCTAGTTCGGTGGGATCGATACCTTTTTCAAAGTTTCCCATTGCCCCTGCCGCACCCGCGATGAATGCAGCGTTAATGTCGCCGGATGGAGTGGCAATCAGTAATGGGGTTTCCCTGGCAATGGAGCGGTCTGTGAAATGTACCTGTTCGCGGCACCAGTAATCAAAATCAACGATCAGGCAGCGTGAGAAATATTGCCTAGAAGCTGATATAGCTTCTTCGAATTTTGATGAAGAATAGGCTTCAGCCTCAATTAACTTGGCTGCGTAACTCATTCGATTCGCAAAAGACTGGTCGTCCGTTGCGCAAATGATCAGTGAATTCGTTGGAGTACTAAAGATCATAGAACCGATGGGAACGCGAAGGAAGTGGAGTCAAGTTTACTAGGGTCAATCAATGCTTAAGTTTGTCTTCTCTGGATCTGAGCCGTTATCCAAAAACGGTTGTTCGAAATTCGAGGATTTCTGTCAATAGAGAATTGGATTTCGCTGAACGGGTTCCAGCGTCGATCTGCTTCTTTTAGACGTATTCGGTGTGCACTGAGCGGTCGGAGATAGAGGCCGCTAGCAGATTTTTGTTGTGTAAGGCCGAGTTAATGGACGGCAAAAATTTCCCCGACAGTGAAAGTCTTTCTATCTTCGCGAGAAACCGGTGAAAGCAATTCAACCTGTTTTCCCTGTTTTTATTGGTAGGAATAGAAAAATAGTGAAAAAGGAATTTGTGGCATCCGTTTTGCTAATAGGTGAATCCCGCAATTGTTTTTGACCCTTACCTCTGAAACTGACAGTGAACATACCAAGCCTACCTATCGATGTACCGCTGCGCGAAAATGATTCCGTAGCGGATGAACCTTTGAATAATCCCCTGCCCTCCGGTCGTACCTTTGAGAGTTTCACCGAGGCAGTCGAGGAGAATAATTCGGGAGCCGCTGGAGTATCGGAGATAGCTGCCCCTCCAGAACTGGACGATCTTAATATCGAGTCTGGTCAGGCGATTCCTTTGATTGTTCAATCAACCGGGGGCGAGCCTGAATTGAGCGTATTTGCCGAGATAACCGCCGGTTCCGAATTAAATGAGACCGCGGCGGATCTTGGTGTGTTGCCGAGAATGGTTGATGGTCTCGCGACGCAAACTCAGGTCGTCTACGCGATGAGCGACGAAGTTGTTGTGCTCCCGGCCGATGGCGCGGAAGGAATGGATTCTGGTTTGTTGTCTGGTTTGCAAGCGGTCATTGGAGCGAAAGAGAGTGGGTTTGAATTTTCGCAGGGCAATGAAAACGAATCAGAATCAACCGAGCCAAATTTGAAAGCCGCGCTTCCGGGGCTCATCCAGGAAGATTCAACGTTGCTAAACCGAGGATCTAGAACCACGGCGTTGACTGCTGGAAAAATGGAAGCTGTAACCGAGACCGTCACCGAAAACTTGGTTCAACAGATTCGGCTGACAGAGCGGGGTGAGCAGAAGCAAATGACTTTGCAGCTCCATCCCTCTGAATTAGGGCAACTCACGTTGCAACTGGATTGGGACAAAGATGTTCTTCAAGTCAAAATTTTGGCAAGCGAAATGGTTGCAGCTGATTTGCTGAAACAGAATAAATCACAACTAGTTCAGGCGCTTGCCGAAAATGGAATCGATTTCGATTCACTTGATATTGGATATCAGAGTGAGCAATCAGATCCTCGTGACGAGAGCGAGGCTGAGTCAAGGTTTATGAGCGCGGACTCGTTTAATGAGTCAGAGGAAGCAAAGCCGAGTGAGCAACCGGTGCCACGAGCTAGTAGCTCAATGATTGATATCCGGGTGTAAAGCCGCCATTCAGATCAACTGCTGACATAGAGTAAATAGAAAAAATAATAACTTTGGGAGACCGTGATGCCAGGGATAACATCGCAAGTAGCAACGAATGATTTTCTTAATCTGCTAACGGTGCAATTAAAAAATCAAGATCCGATCGAGCCTGTCAATCAGGAAGATTTTATCGCACAGCTCGCGCAGTTTTCGCAGTTGGAGCAAACCGAAGCGTTGAACTCTAACTTTGAACAGTTGTTGGAAACCACACAGCTTACCCAGGGGATGAACCTGGTAGGGAAGCAGGCTTCTTACACGGATGCTGTGACCGGAGAGAAAAAGACAGGACTTGTTGAGGAATTAATTGCCAACAGCGGCCCCGCCAATCTTCTGATCAATGGCGAACGTGTTGGTTTAAATTTAATTTCCGGCGTCACCATGTAGCTTGTAACCACTTAGATTCGGATCGCAATGAGCAAGTTGAGAGTCACTTCACTTGCTGTTTTGCTTCACTTGCTATTCCCGACGGTAGGTGAAGTGGAAGCGGTTCGGATCCAATCGATTTTAACTTTCAATTAGAGAGACCCAGATGAGTAAAAGTTTAATTACCGGTGCGACTGGGCTATTGGCTCACCAGCAAAAACTTGATGTGGTTGCAAGTAATATTGCAAACTTAAATACGACTGGATTCAAATCGCAACGGGTTTTGTTTTCCGATCTGATCTACACCGATCGAGCTCCTGCTGTGGGTGCTTCTGGAGACGTTGATGGTGGCGTGAATCCAATTCAAGTCGGTAACGGTGTTCGCGTAGCCGAGGTCTCGCAGAATTTTACGCAAGGAGTGCTCAACGCGAGTAGTGGTGAATTTGATTATGCACTCGACGGTGATGGTTTCTTTGTAATCAAGGGAGATCAGCAAGCTTACACACGTGACGGTTCATTTTCAGTTGATTCCTCCGGATATTTAGTAGATCCAGCTACTGGTGGATACGTTCAGCGTTTTGGTGCCAAAGGAGAAGCGACGGACGCAGAACCTGGTTTTCAAATTCCGGGAGACACGAGGATTCAGATCCCGCTGGGAGCGAGCGTTCCTGGGAAAGCGACGTCGACGGCAGAGTTAATTGGCAACTTGCCCGCTTCAGCGGTTCCGCCTCTTGCGGAGGTGCTAACGACTTCCTTCCCGTTTACAGCAGCGGGCGTGGCTGCCACCCCAACCACCTTGCTAAATGACCTCGACTTCAATGGAGTGAATTACGCCCCGGGCGATTCGATTGACATTGTGGGAACAAATGTCGATGGTTCTTCGTTCTCGACCAACCTGCCGGCTGACACAACCACGACGGTCGACGATCTTGTGAATTCAATCAACGCGAGCATTGTGGGGGCTTCGGTCACTCTCGACGCAACGGGAAACTTGTTGGTGACTGCCGACGATGTCGGCGACGCTTTGTTGAGTCTGCAATTGTCGGACAACGCAGGTAACGTAGGCGAAACAGAGTTTGAGGATGCAATTTTCATCGTGGAAACGGATGGCAAGTCCGGTGATACCGTCGATTCGACTTTGCAAATTTTTGATACCCGCGGCGAACCGCATTTATTAAATGTCACCTTTGAGAAGACTGGAAATAACACTTGGGCGGCAAATTTTTCATCAAGTGATCCGCTGGTTACTCTCAATGATGGGCTGATCTCAGAGATTCGATTCAAGGAAGACGGTTCGTTTCAAATCATGAATGGTACTGGTTTGGGCGATGCCAATATTGAAGTGGACATTGACTCTATCATTGAACCACAGGAAATAGATATTTCCCTCGACAGCCTTTCTCACCTGGCGACGAATTATTCTGCAACGTTCCAGCAGGATGGTTTTTCCCCTGGTACGATCGTGAAGATGAATGTGTCTGCTGACGGAGTCGTGTCCGGGATTGCGAGCAATGGACGTGAAGTTCAAGTAGCTCAACTCGCGATTGCAAGATTTTCGAATCAACAGGGTCTCGAAAATCTTGGCGATAACTACTACGGGCAAACTGTGAACAGCGGCACACCCGATATCGGCGTCGGTGCCGCCAACGGCAGAGGAGCGGTTCGCGGAGAACATCTCGAATCTTCGAATGTTGATGTCGCTCTCGAGTTTACTCAATTGATTATTGCTCAACGTGGATTCTCAGCAAATGCGAGATCAATTACCGTTGCTACGGAAGTCTTGCAAGAATTGAATAATATCTTCTAAACGACATCGCGATTATTGAAGGAGCGGTAAATCCACACCTCTCCCTCACCGGTCGAGGTGAGTTCATCGGATCGGCCGTCCAGATCGTTGGCGAAAATGATCACGCCGATTTGCGATTTAGCTTTTTGATGTAGTTGAGGATTTCTGCAACCGCTTGATATAGTTCAAGCGGTATTTCGTTGCCAATTTTGACATTGGCGTAAAGGAAACGAGCAACGGGCTTGCGTTCAACCACGGCAACGCCACTGCTCTTTGCAATTTTGATAATCTTTTTAGCCAAGAGGTCTGCACCCTTGGCAACGACGATGGGCGCGGCAGATACCTGTGGATCGTATTTTAAAGCAACGGCAAAGTGAGTTGGGTTGGTGATGACCACTGTTGCTTCGGGGACTTCTCTCGCCATTCTTTTTTGCGACATCTCATTCTGGATTTTTCGAATTCTGGCCTTTAACTCTGGACTTCCCTCAATGTCCTTTTGTTCATCCCGGATTTCCTGCTTGGTCATCATCAAATCTTTATTTTGTTTCCAGATTTGAAATCCAAGATCACCGATTCCTACCACGACCATCAGCAAGGCCGTTACCAGGCCAATTTGCAAAATGATGCTGGTTCCAATAGCCAGCATGTGTGGGTAGTTGCTGAATCCCGAGGTGGCAATCTGCTCAAAATGTGCTGTGGTTATCCAGTAACCGGCAACGATAATTGCAATTGTTTTTAAGATCGCGACGGCGCCTCGATTGAGGGATCGCGTAGAGAAAATTCGCTTTAGTCCAGATTTGGGTGAGAGCTTATTCCATTTGGCATTCAGCGGTTTGAGGGAAATGTTGAATCGAGTTTGGAGAGCTCCAATCACGATGACCATTACCATTAAAGGTAACATCAGGCCCATGCAGGCCGCCCCAACATTCATCACATGTCGCCGAAGGCTGATCAAGATCGAATCAGGGTTTTCGATCATGGGGTTGAAGAAGGTAAGGCTTTCTCGAATGCAGTCGAGTAAAGCCTTGAAAAACCAATTCCCCATCATCATGAAAAAACCAATGGCCGCGAGAATGATCAGGCCACCAACCAGTTCAGAACTATAAGCCAGTTGTCCGTCCTCGAGCGCTCGTTCCTTGCGCCGCTGTGTGGGCTGTTCTGTCGGTTGATCGTTGCGTTCGGACATTACCGATTGGTTTTAGAGGTTTAAGATTTACTGAAAGTAGACGAAAAATTGTTCCAATTGAAATAAGTAAGTACGAAAGTGAGCTTCCATTGATTTAACGATGATTGGAAAGAAGACAATCAGACACAGGATGCCGATTCCACTTCGTAAGGTCATACCTACAGAGAACAGGTTAAGCGTGGGTGCGGCTTTGTTTAGGAGCGAGATGGCTATTGTTAAAATAAACAGGCTTACGCCGATTGGAGCCGCAATCATGCTGCCGTGAGTGGTAAGTGAACTGGCCATTTGAGTCAATAGCTCTGTTGGCAGGTCGGTGATTTCAATCTTGCCAGCAAGGTGAATTAGTGAGTAGTGCACAATTCGAACGAGGAAATGGTGCAGATTTAAGCCGAAAAAAAGTAAGACGGCAAAGGTTTCGAAAATGGTTGTGACAAGCGTCGAGGAGTCGGATGTTCCAGGACTTGTGACCGATGCCAAAGAGAGTCCAACCTCCTGGCCGACGTAGGCGCCGGCGATTTTGGCCTGAACAAACATGAATCCCAACAGCATCGCCAGTAAAAATCCAATCGTAATTTCTTTCGCCAGAAACAGAACTGAGACGACGATATCGATTTGGTTGACGTAGAATAATTCTTGCGGAAGAGCCCCAAACCAAAAAACAGTTAGCGACATTGCGAGGCCAGCTTTCACCAAATGAGGTAGCTGACGTTGCGCAAAAATTGGAAGAAAACCGACGAATGCCGAGACTCGCGCGAGGATCAAAATGAAATTGAATAACTGATGCTCAGCCGTCATAGAATTTGGTTCATGTAGCTAAACATTTCGACAGTAAAATCTTTTAGCGTTGAAAGGTACCAAGGCGTCAAGAATATGATAATGGCGACCACGGCAACGATTCGAGGAGCAAACGTCAGGGTTTGTTCTTGAATACTGGTAACTGTTTGAGCAATACTGATCAAGACGCCAACGACTAGACTGACGATGACAATGGGAGCTACCAAAAGCAGGGACGTTGTAAACAGGTTCCTGCCGATCACAATTGCTTCTGAGACTTCCATGTCGTGGTCCTTGTTCACCGCTGTAATTGGATCGATTGTTTAAATTAACTGAGCAGACTAAACGAGTTACCTGAAAATACTTTTGGTGGGGGTTGCCCCGGCGGGGTTTGGGTTGATTAATGTGTCCATGATTTTTGCGACGAGTGTTGGATTGTTAAATTCGGCAAGGATTTTTGCCTGCTGTCGATCCTCGAGGCTTTTCAGAAGATTGGCGACGAGGGTAAAGTTTCCTTGGGCGGTGTATTCCGTAAGAATCTCCGCAGCACTGGCGGGGTCGAGTGTTCGGAACATGTCCTTCAACTCGTTCACCTGTAGTTTGACTTCTTCACTCGCTAGATCACCAACCTTTTTTCCCAATCGACTTTCATACATCGAAAGCTCTTTGACTTCTTTTTTGACGGCTTCTTTTTCCAACTTAAGAAAATTGGTTGCTTCTTTTGCTTCATTGATTTTGGAGTCAATCTTTTTTGAAAAAGACTCGAGCTCAGTCCGTTCTCTTTCGAGATCTTCGCGAAGCAGGGAGATTCGTTTTTCTTCCTTTTTAAGCCGCTCTTCTTTTTCCTGCAGTTTCTTTTCGCTTTGAATGATTGAGTTCATCAGGTCGAGTGCGACGCTGGGCGGCATCGGGACATCCGGTCGAATTCCCAGCGGCATCTGTTCCTGTGCCTTGGTTGTATCCACCATCGGGAGTTTGCCGTCGAACTCAGTGACTGGATCCGTTGCTGCGGGCTCTTCTTTTTTGATAAACGAGTTGGTGAAATAAAAAGTCGCCGCAAAAAGGCTGACGCCGATGACTCCGGCAATGATAATTGATTTCATCGTTTTGTTCCTTTAAAACCGGTATTCAGGTACCGTTCGTCAGCTGTCGCGTGTTCGCGTTTTGTTTCTTCGTAGATCAGTTCAGCTACTTTTCGTTCGATCAATTTTTCCATCGAATCGATTTTTGACATTTGTTTTCTAATCATCTGCTTTTGGTTTTCAAAATCGAGCTGTGCTTCTTTGAGTTGCTCTTGAGTAGACTCGAGTTCTATTTGTAATTGGTCAATCAGTGGTTTTCGAATTAAGCAATTGCTAATTGTCATGTTGGATGAATCCAGCCCAGCAAGGGAATGCTTTATTTTTGCTTGGTGGACTTGCAAAGCCAGTTCAATCTTTTTTAGGAGAGAACCTTTTTCACTCAATTGAAATTTTTGTTGATCTAATTCTTTCTTGTAAAAATCTAAAACCTTGTTGAGTTTTTCAATTTTCTTGGTTTGATTCATGGGTTCTTTTCAGGCCGAATGCCATTTCGTGAGTCAGGCTTATCAGCTTGGTGGATACTGGTGCTGGAGCATGTCCACGAGTCTCTGCATTTGTCGCTTGGTGTCTTCGATGGAACAGGGAGCTTGCAGGGGTTGCTGGAGAAATTGACAAATTTTTGGATACATTTCAACGGCAATATCCGTTTGTGGTGAAGCGCCTTTGGTGTAGGCGCCAACCTGGATGAGATCGATGACGTCCTGATATTTGGCCATGATTTGTCGAATGGCGACAGCCGAGGATGCGTGTACCGGTTCAGTTAGTTCCTGGAATAGTCGACTAAGGCTTTGTAAGACACTGATCGGAGGATAATGTCCCGCGTTGGCGAGATCTCGGTCAAGAACGATGTGCCCATCGAGAATAGAGCGGGCGGAGTCAGCAATGGGATCGTTCATGTCATCGCCATCGACCAGCACGGTAAGCAGTCCCGTAATGGAACCTCGGTCGGAGTTCCCTAGTTGTTCCAGCAGCGTAGCCATCTTTTGAAAAACAGAGGGTGTGTAACCGCGGGTAGTCGGTGGTTCACCTAGCATCAATCCGAGGTCGCGTTGTGCCATCGCGAATCGAGTTAGGCTGTCAAGCATTAGAAATACACTTTTGCCTTGCCGTCGATGCCAGTTGGCAATGGCGATGGCTGATTCCGCTGCCCGGACTCTGGCGAGTGGACTTTCGTTTGCGGTAGAAACGATGACAATTGATTTGGCCATCCCTTCCGCTCCAAGCGACTCGTTAATAAAGGGTAGAACTTCTCGACCTCGCTCGCCAATGAGTGCGACCACGTTAAGGTCGGCACTTGCGTACCGTGCGATCTGTCCTAGCAGGGTACTTTTGCCAACGCCACTTCCGGCGAATAATCCTACGCGTTGACCCTTTCCAATGGTCAGCATGCCGTCGATCGCTTTTTGTCCGGTGGCAAAAACTTCATCGACTGGTTTTCGGGTGAGAGCATTAGGTGGATCGAGGACAACGCTCTTGAATCGCTGGGTTCCAAGTTTACCGTTCCCGTCAATTGGCTCACCAATGGCATTAATCACCCGGCCAAGCAATTGGTCGCCGACCGGTACTTTCATGGGGCGTCCGAGAGAAAAAACTCGATCGCCTCGCTGGAGTTGATTGTTGTGCGAAAAGGGCATCAGCTGAACGAGATCGTCGGAGAATCCAATGACCTCAGCAAGGGTGTTGGGGCCGGACTTGTTTTCAATTTCAACAAGCTCGCCCACACTCGCGGGTAGTGAGGCAGTGATCGCACCCTGGGCCACGGTTAGGCAACCGACGGGCTGCAGCGATCTCGTATTGCTGACGATTTCGGAGCATCGGTTGAGAACGGTTTCGGAGAATTTACTCATCAATGATCTCCGTTAGTCCAGCCTGGATTTCATCGAGTTGAGTTTCCATGCGTGAAAGCAGTTCATAGGTATCAAATTCGACTCGGCACTCGCCTGGCTCAATCGAATCGTCAATTTGCAAATTAATTTCCTCGGTTCTCGTTTCTTCCGAGATTTTATTTTTGATGCAATCGAGGTTGATTGGATTGACATAGACACCAACGGGAGTCTCGGGGCGGGCAAGTGCTTCAGACAATATTTTGGTCAGTCGCTTTTCTTTGAGTTCCTGAGATTCGCCTACTAGATTTTCTACGATAATACGGGACAGTGAGATGGAAAGAGAAACGACTTCGTCTGCGAATTCGGCTGTCTTGAGATCGATACTGTCAATTCCAGTCGCGATGCTTTCAAGCAACCCGGTCATGCGCTCATTGACTGCCGCCGATGCCGCTTCGGCGGTGACTGGATTCACGGTACGAGTCACCGGTTCTGACCGATCGCTAAACCGGCAGTTTTTGACTTGGCGATCGAATTGTACGTGATGCTCAATCATATTTAGTTCAACGTGATGTCCCCTGCTTCGTCTAGGCGAGCCATGGCGTCGACGAGTTGTTTTCTAGCTTCTTCGATTTCGTGACCTTTAGCGCCCACGGTGTATTCCATTTCGTCTTCGATTGCCTGGCGGGCACGTTTGGAAACATTTTTAAATAGTTTTTCGGCAACGTCAGGATCTGCCTGTTGAAGAGCGACGGCGAGGATTTCAGATTTTGTCTGACCAATTAATTTCTGACAGTCACGGTCATCGAGACGCAGGATGTCGTCAAACACGTACAGTTTGGCTCGGATCGCAAGAACCATTTCTTCATCGCGATCGTTGAGTTTCTCGATGAGTCCTTTGCGTATCTCTTTAGGAAGCGAACGCATCAATTGAGCCAACGTGTCAATTCGGCTGGTGGTTTCTTTTTTGACGGTGACAGCATTGGCTTTTTGGAAGGTTGTTTTTAAGACTTCTTGAACAATGCGTTCGGGGACGGCGCTTTCTTCGCTCAAGTAGATAATGACTTGATCCCGAATATGGTCGTCAAGCTCCTTGATTATTTCGGCTCCCAAATGGGTTTCCAAAAGATTGACCACGAGAGCAACTGTTTTGGCGTTGTCATCGGCAAGCGCGGTTGAGATTTGAAATGCGTCCAGTTGATTCAAGTCGCGGACGTAGTCACCTGACTCATCGATTTTTTCAAATACGACGGGTTCTTCCGAGGGTATGGATTGCGTGACCGGTGTGTCCTGGCTCTTTAGTTTTTTCCTTTTTGCGATTCGCATGGCGGTCGACGCTTGATGAATCTCGGGGCCGAGTGTTTTCATCGCGAAGGAAAAATAGCGACTGAAATCACGAATGATAAACTCGATTTCCTCTTCACTGGGAGGATCGGTTTTGTATTCATCGAGCAAATTTTTGATGAAATTCGAGCGCGTAGGGTTCATCTTCTTCAATGCAGCGTTAACTGCATCGGGGCCTAGCACGCTAAGCAATAGCGCGAGTCGTTCTTCTGTTGAAAGCGATGACATTTCTTATTTGACTCAGGCGGCTACGGTGGTTGATTCTTCTTTGGTTTCCGTCTCGGTTTCGAGACTGGCCCACGAATCAATGATCTTGGCGAATACTTCAGGGTTCTGTTTGACCAATTCACTTAGTTGTGTCAATTGCGATGTGGGAGCAGCGGCGGCTTCACTTGTGACGATTGGATCGGGTTGGAATTTTTTGAAGGTGCGAAAGGCAATAAATAATGCAACCAGAGCAGCGACACCCAATGAGATATTTTTGAGGATTTCATTGATTTGATCCCAAGGAATCGTACTGGTTGCCACCGGGTCGAGCGGCTCCTCGGTGACAAAGTCAATGAAATCGACGGTGATCTGATCTTTGCCGATTCGAACTCCGCAGGCGGTGCCAATCGAAGATTCAAGAGTTGTTTTAAGGTTCGCAATTTGCGTGGCATCCACTTCTTGTTTGTTGATCGTGACGGCAATAGACAGGGCGTTTAGTAATGCTCCATCGATCGTTTCTGTCCGTTTCAGTTCTGAAAAA
>Ga0208971_1000670_pt1 | contig 23005 bp, 23 predicted proteins | sample AOAMet1_18_M0_10_2_FD_188229 | JGI IMG/M metagenome (GOLD analysis project Ga0208971, IMG submission 188229) | Ammonia-oxidizing marine microbial communities from Monterey Bay, California, USA - CAN11_18_M0_10 (SPAdes) | ecosystem: Environmental > Aquatic > Marine > Intertidal zone | place... | reverse complement strand
CACCACCAAATAAGCGGTTTCCGACAGGCGCGTGACGGTCACATCCGCCTCGATACCGGCGTTCGCATTCAAAAACTGGGTGTAGACAATCTTGCCAACAGGCACATCGTATTCACCACCACCAATGTAGTTCATGAATGCACATGCATCCCGCCCTTCAACACGGAGTTTGCCAAAAGATGACATGTCATACATGCCAACGTTTTCACGAACCGCACGGTGCTCAGCAGCCGAATTTTCAAACCAGTTCTGGCGTTTCCAACTGTATTGATATTCGCGTGTCTGGCCTTCGTTGGCGAACCAATTGGCCCGTTCCCACCCAGCGATTTCACCCATGACACCGCCTTGATCCAACAGCTGTTGATGGAATGGTGTGCGGCGAATACCGCGCGCGGTTTCCTTTTGGCGAAAGGGGAAGTGATCCGCATAAAGCAAACCCAAGGTTTCTTTGGATCGTTCAAACAGATATTTCTTATTGCCTTGAAATGGCTGCATGCGGGAAACATCCACATCACCCAGATCAAATGGTTTTTGGCCACTGTCCATCCAGTCGGCCAATGCCATGCCAGCCCCCCCCGCTGATTGAATACCGATGGAATTAAAGCCAGCGGCAACCCAAACATTGTCCATTTCTGGCGCCAGACCCAAATGATAGGCGTCATCAGGCGTGAAGCTTTCAGGCCCGTTAAAGAACGTGTGAATGCCTGCCTCGGCCAACATTGGTAAACGTTCACAGGCCGCTTCCAGAATGGGTTCAAAATGATCAAAATCCTCAGGCAATTGATCAAATTCAAAGTCAGGCGAAATTCCGTCCATGCCCCAAGGTTTGGATTTCGGTTCAAACGCGCCTAGCAAAAACTTACCCGCGTCTTCTTTGTAATACGCGCATTCATCAGGCACGCGCAGCACGGGCATTTGGGTCAAGCCCTTGATTGCCTCGGTCACAATGTAAAAGTGTTCACAGGCATGGAGCGGCACATTTGTGTTCAACATCTTGCCCAGCGAATGCCCCCACATACCGCCGCAATTCACGACCATATCGGCCTTAATATGTCCGGTTTCTTCGCCTGATTGCCAATCTACACCTGTGATACGACGGCCATCGCGGGCAACGCCTGTCACCAACGTGCGTTCTTTGACGATCGCGCCACCTTGGCGCGCGCCTTTGGCCAAAGCCAACGCAATATTGGCCGGATCACCCTGCCCGTCTTTGGGTAGCCAAACACCAGCCTTAACACCATCGATGTTCAGATGTTCATATTTCGCCTTCACCTCGGCGGGCGAAATTTCCTCAACTTCCACGCCAAACGAGCGCGCCATAGCGGCTTGGCGGTAAATTTCTTCTTTGCGCTCTTCGGTCAAGGCAACGGTGATGGAACCAACCCGCTTAAAGCCAGTGGAAACACCCGTTTCAGCCTCTAGGTTTCCATATAATTCTTGGCTGTATTTTGCCAATTTTGTCATGTTCGCCGTTGCACGAAGTTGCGCAATCAGGCCGGCAGCATGCCATGTGGTGCCGGATGTCAGTTGCTTGCGTTCCAATAACACGACGTCCTTCCAACCCTTTTTGACAAGGTGGTACGCCACAGAGCAACCAATAACGCCACCACCAATGATGACAACGCGTGCGGATTTAGGAAGATCAGCCATTATTCAGCCCCTTTAAAACGTTTGTGTAGTTCGACGATATGGGCTGGGCCCACCTCGCAACAGCCACCGATTAATGTCGCCCCTTCGGCGATCCATTTGGCGGCAAAATCAGCGTAGGCATCTGGGCCTAAATCTTGGCGCGCTGTTAGCATATCAACCGTTGCACCGATTTTTGAAAAATCAGATACGATTTTGGTAAAGCCATTTGCATATCCGCCAAACGGTATTGATTGTTTGGCGAGTACTGACAGCCCTTGTGTGATCGCCTCTGGGATCGAACAATTAAGCAAAACACCGGCTGGTTGATATTGTTCCAACAATGGCAACACATCGGTTAGATCTTCCCCAGAACGCAATTTTGTGCCGTCTTCATCATTGACGGATAATGCCAGCCAAACAGGTTTGCCGGTGACGCCAGCCCCCATCAATCCACCACGGGCTTGGTCAACCGACGACATGGTTTCACAAATATGCGCATCGACATATTCGGCATGAATACGGGCCAAACTGGCGTATGCTTCGGCGGCTTCGTCCGCGGGGGGGCTTAGATCGGGTTGATAGGAAAAACCTTGCGGGCCAAGCGAACCCAGAACGATACCAGAACCATTGGCATCGCGGGCATCAACAGCAATTTGGCAAGCCAATCGCGCCAGTTCTTCCAATCGATCCCCAATGCCATGGGCGATCAAACGATCGGGCAAAACCGAATAACTGTTGGTGGTTGCAACCTCAGCACCTGCTGCAAAATAATCGTCATGCACATTGCGAATTATTTCAGGCGCGTCAAGCAACGCTTGAACTGACCACAATCCGGTCGCTTTACCAGCGCGCGAAATCAGCTCTTGGCCCATACCGCCATCAAGTAATGTTATGCTCATTGTTGAACTTTCTAAGTGTGGGCGCTGACCCTACGGTTTATCGCAGGGTCAGCACTGATTTAGGCACGCAGGCGCAGGTTCTCTGGATCCCACAACGGCTGGTCTTCTTGCACGACAGCCGCGCAGCGCTTGCCGTAAATTTCGACCTCGAGTTTGGTTCCAGGAACAGCGTATTCCGCCTTAACCATGCCTAGCGCGATAGAGGCGTTCACGCGGTAGCCCCAGGCACCAGACGTCGTTTCACCAACGACCGTATCGCCGACCCAAATCGTTGACATATAGGGTGCATCCGCCTCATCGGCGTCAACGATCAACGTCACAAAACCCTTTTTGCGACCCTGCTGTTTTTCGCTTTGAAGTGCTGCTTTCCCGACGAAATCAAACGGTTTGTCAAATTTCACGAAACGTTCCATGCCACCCTCAAGCAATGTGTAGTCCGTTGAAAGATCACCTTTCCACGCGCGGTACCCTTTTTCGATACGCAACGAATTCAGCGCATACATACCAAATGGTTTTGCGCCCGCCGCAATCACGGCTTCATAGATTGCAGGCATCTGTTCGTTTTCTGCGTGGATTTCCCAGCCAAGTTCACCAGCAAATGAAACGCGTACGAGAAACGCTTTGTTCCCAGCAACCGTTGCATGTTGATGCGTCAACCATCCTTGGGAAAGGTCGGCATCCGTAATGCCCGCCAAAACATCGCGCGAAGTAGGGCCACAAACGATCAATGCGTCGCGTTCAGTCGTTGTTTCGCGAACGGTCACACCCTCTGGTACCGAATTTCGGATCATATCACCGTCATGCCATTGCGCGGTTGCCGCTGTGATCAAGACAAAGTTGTCCTCGCCCAATCGCAGGCATGACAATTCAGTCAAAATTCGGCCACGGCTGTCGGAAACATAGACCAAGTTCATACGACCAGCTTTGGGAATACCACCGGTACAGAACCCGCGCAGCCAGTTGTCAGCACCTTCGCCTTGCACCCAGAATCGAGAGAAGCCTGGCAAATCAAGAACGCCGCAATTGTCACGCACCGCTTCGCATTCTTCGCGAATGCGTTGTTCCCACGGACCTGCACGGTTCCAAGTTTGCGTGCTTTCCTCAGATGTATCATCGCCGTCTTTGGCAAACCAATTGGCGCGCTCCCAACCGTTGTATGAACCCATCACACCGCCTAGCTCGACGACTTTGGCGTGGTTAGGTGAATGCTTTTTGTCACGTCCGGCTGGCCATTCATGGTATGGAAAGTGCATCGCATATTCATGCCCATAAGTTTCCATTGCTTTGGCCACGCAATGGTCGTGATCGGTGTAATCAGTGTAACGACGTGGATCGACGGCCCACATATCATCCTCGGTTTCACCGTGCATGATCCACTCTGACAAGACCTTGCCCGCGCCGCCACCTTGGGCGATGCCAAAGGTGAATGAGTGACCTTCAAAGGCGTTTTTCACGCCCGGCATTGGGCCGACCATGGGCAAACCATCAGGTGCATAAGGAATAGGGCCGTTAATATTGCGGCCAACGCCAGCGGTGCCTAGCAATGGCAAACGTTCCATTGCATCCTCAATATACCATTCCAAACGTTCCAGATCATCTGGGTACAGTTGAAATGAGAAATCTTCCGGCATCGGATCTTCAGGTGTTACCCAATGCGCCTTACAGTTCCGCTCATAGGGGCCAAGGTTCAAACCGTTTTTTTCTTGGCGCAAATAATAAGATGAATCCACGTCGCGGATCATCGGCATTTTACGACCAGTTTCTTTGGTCCAAGCTTCAAGTTCGGCGATAGGCTCGGTCAAGAAATACTGATGAGACATCACAACCATTGGCACTGTGCGGCCACCGAAGGGCTTGAACATTTCGCCAATGCGTTGCGCATAATAACCACCAGTGTTCACCACGAATTCACACCGAATGTCACCTTTTTCCGTCTTAACGATCCATTCATCGCCATCACGATCGATACCAATCGCTGGGCAAAAACGTTCAATCCGCCCCCCAGCCGAACGCGCGCCCTTAGCCAATGCTTGCGTCAGCTGTGCAGGGTCAATGTCGCCATCAAGGGGATCCCAAAGACCACCCGCCAATTCATGGGTTTCCATGAATGGGTTCAATTCTTTCAATTCTGCTGGTGTACAAATATCCATTTGCAAACCTTGGTAGCGGCCCATGCCCGCAACGCGTTCAAATTCTTGCATCCGCTCTTTGGAATGCGCCAAACGGATCGCGCCAGTGACGTGATAGTTCATCGGATAATCAACGTCATCGCCAAGCGTGCGGTACATTTCAGCCGAATAACGCTGCATGTTCATGACAGCCCAAGAACCTGCAAAGTTCGGCACGTTGCCTGCCGCATGCCAAGTAGAGCCAGCCGTCAATTCGTTCTTTTCCAAAAGAACACAGTCCTTCCAGCCAGCTTTCGCCAGATGATAAAGCGTAGATGTACCAACGACACCGCCGCCGATAATGACCACACGGGCCGTTGTTGGGAAATCAGACATAAATCGTTCCTTTTCAGTCGATGATCAGACGTGCCGCTAGGCCGCCGAATAAAATTGCAGTGATTTTGTTCAAAACGCGCACACGGGCGCGCAGGAATTCGGAAAACAGCCCCGCCGTGGTGCCAAGCACCAAAACAAACAGAAAACCGTTGATGAGGAAAATACCGCCTAGGATTAGGATTTGCATCCAAACCACCCCGATCGCAGGGTCAGTAAATTGCGGAATGAACGCAAAAACGAAAAGTGCCGTTTTCGGGTTCAAAACATTGGTAATAAAACCACGTCTTAAGGCCGCTCTCGCGGATTGCGTAGCACGACCCTTGCCCAAAGCGCTGCGATCCGTCCAAGCCTGCCATGCGATATAAAGCAGATAAGCCGCCCCCACATACCGGATGGCGTCATAGGCCGCAGGATACGCCAACAATAAGGCTGAAACACCTGCCGCGGCCATCGCTATGTGAACAACAACACCAAGGTTAACGCCAACAGCTGCCGCAATGCCAGCCTTTGGGCCGCCGCTAATACCGCTGGCCGTAATAAAGATAAAATCAGCACCCGGCGTGATATTCAGCAACAGCCCAGCCAGAACAAATGTCACCAATACCGAAGTTTCAAATCCTGTGAGTACCTGCCAAAACATCAGTAATCATCCACTTTAGGCAAATCATCAGCGACTTCGTAATAGTCACCCTTGTGCGCCATAAAGATGTGTTTTTGCAGTTTTAAGTTTGTTGGTGCGTTCAAGACGCCAAGGCCAACATGTGTATTTTCGCCATCGTTTTCACGCCAAAACAACGACGTCCCGCAGGCTGAACAAAAACCACGTTTTGCAAAATTTGATGCAGCATACCAAGCCAATGTTGTTTCTTTTGAAAGCTTTAGGCTGACATTTGGTACGGCTGTCGCACTCCATAAATGGCCAGATTGCTTGCGGCATTGACCGCAATGACAAACGACAACTTCTGCCCCTTGGTGATCGGCCTCAAATTCAACTTCGCCACAAAGGCATGAACCAGAAATTTTCATTTTATACCCTCCCAGGTAAGGCAGTAATGCCCAACAATGTGCCATAAACCACGAAACACACGGCCATAATTCGGCGGAACCAAACGTTTAAGATTGCGCCCATTGCCACCCGGCCAAGACCGGCACCAAGGGCAACATAACCTGTATAACTAATGGCCGTCAGCGTCAGTGCTGTGGGCATGATCACCCACATCTGATCCCAAATCGGCAAATCTGTTTGAACAAATTGACTGAACGCGGCTAAGTAGCCGGCGACTGATTTTGCATTGATGGTCGCGATTGCCAGGGCCTTGAAAAATATAGAGCGGCCCTTGTAGCCATCTGCCTTTGGCGCACGTCGCGCAAATATCCAACCGCGAACACCCAGATAAATCAGGAATGCGGCACCGACGATTTTGGCAATGAAGAAACCGGTTGGTGACGCCGCAATAAGTGCCGTGATCCCCAAAGCAGAAAGGATCAAAAACAAGGTCGCTTGGCAGAGGATAGCCAAAACACCCCACAAGGAACGCCGAAATCCAAAAACCATACCGTTATTGATGGCATTAACCGCGTTTGGTCCAGGCGTGACCACGAAGATCATCCAAAAAAGTGCAAATGTTGTCCATCCAGCAAAACTCATCCCCAATGCCCCCTTAATACACCGGCGGCGCGATAACCCAGATCACCACGGCTGCTTGTTCATATGGGTTTGCCCATCGATAGGGTTCGCCTCGCAGACGAAAACTGTCGCCCACATTAAGGGTGAATTTTTTATCCTCGATCCAAAGGTCAAGCCGCCCGGTGACGACATAGCCCAATTCCTGTGTGGGCCGCTGGTTAAACTCTTTCAATTCAGCACTTGGGCGGAAAGTTGAGTGAACGACTTCGAAATCGTCCGTCAAATCCGGCGAAAGCAATTCCTCAACCAACCCTTCGCTGGCATCAGAACCAATTGGGCGACGGGCATCTTTACGAACGATCAATCCTGTTTCTGCGGCAGGTGTCTCAGCCTGCCCGAAAAACAACGACACTGGTACGTTCAATTCCGCCGCCATTTCACGCAAATCACCGATTGAGGGTTCCGAAAGATCGCGTTCTATCTGGCTCAGCCAGCCCACCGAACGCCCCAAGGCGCCAGCCAAATCCGATAACGTCCAACCACGCGCCTTGCGCAGGGCGCGAAGATCAGCCCCAAGAGAGTTGGTTTTTTGTAGGTCTTTGTGCAGCACGTTAGGGACTCAGTTTGGTGAAAAAATTCGTCTTTTTTTCACCAAGCCTCATTTCGTGAAAAAAAGCAACATTTTTTCACGTCCGCTTTAAAAATTCTTACCCAAAAACTTGCGCAAGTATTACCGCCATTTCTGTCGCATCTGTTTCGGTAAATGCATTCGGTTGATCGCTGTCGATATCAAACACCCCCAACAACACTCCGTTCCCATCCCAAACAGGTAAAACCAGTTCCGAACGTGTGCTGCTGGCACAAGCGATGTGTCCTGGGAATTGATCAACATCAGGAACAAGTTGTGTCTTACCTTCCCGCGCGGCAGCACCACATACGCCCCTTGAAAAAGGAATTTGCAAACACCCATGACCCCCTTGATAGGGGCCGATTTTTAGCATTTCAGGACCCGTCACACGGTAAAATCCCGTCCAATCAAAACGATCATCGGCATGGTGAACCTCGCAAACGACACTGGCCATAAGTGAAATTACGTCATCCTCGCCTTCGCATAAGCTGACGATTACTTGATTCAAATTAGGGTAGTCAACTTTCATGGCCGCTCAATCGCAATTGCGGTGCCTTCGCCGCCACCAATGCAAATTGCTGCAATCCCTCGTTTAAGCTTCCGTTTTTCCAAAGCATTGATCAAAGTCACCAAAATTCTTGCCCCTGATGCGCCTATGGGGTGCCCCAATGCACAGGCACCACCATTTACGTTTACTTTTTCGCGCGGAATTCCCATTTCATGCATGAATGCCATTGGCACCACAGCGAAGGCCTCGTTGACCTCCCAAAGATCAACGTCATCAATTGACCACCCAATACGTTTCATCAGTTTCTGCGCGGCGGGCACCGGTGCTGTTGTGAAAAGATTTGGTTCCTGTGCATGACTTGCATGTCCGCAAATCCATGCCCTAACGTTGTAATCCTTGGCCGTATTCTCATCTGCTAAAACGAGCGCCGCTGCGCCGTCTGAAATCGACGAACTATTGGCCGCAGTCACAGTACCATTTTCACGAAATGCTGGCTTTAGATTTGGAATTTTTTCTGGCCGTGCATTGCCAGGTTGTTCGTCTTGGCTGATGGTCACTGTCCCTTTGCGGGTTTTCAATTCCACTGAACTGATCTCACCGTCAAAAGCGCCATCCTGAGCCGCCAACGCATTACTAAGCGATTTCAGTGCATATTCATCTTGCGCAGCACGCGTAAATTGAAATGCTTCGGCGCAATCCTCGGCGAATGTGCCCATCAGGCGACCTTTGTCATATGCATCCTCTAAACCATCAAGAAACATTGAATCTTGTACCGCGGCATGACCAATCCGTGCACCGCCACGCATTTTTGGCAGAAGATAGGGTGAATTTGACATACTTTCCATGCCACCGGCGACGACAATTTCGCCACTGCCCGCGGCGATCTGATCATGTGCCATCATCACTGTTTTCATCCCTGACCCGCACATTTTATTAACGGTTGTGGCGGGAACTTCTTTGCCCAACCCAGCCAGAAAACCAGCCTGCCGAGCAGGCGCTTGCCCTTGCCCAGCAGGTAAAACGCAGCCCATAAGAAGTTCCTGAACCGATGCTGTATCTACATTCGACTGATCCAATGCCCCCTTAATAGCTGCACCACCCAAGGTCGCGGCACTAACCCCATCAAAAGCCCCTTGAAATCCACCCATTGGTGTCCGGCTAGCGCCGATAATTGCAATTTTAGACATCTTTTGGGACTCCATTTGGAAACTATATGGCTATGGATACCCTATGGTAAGGAAGGCCGTCTAGTGTCCGTTCATGGATTTCCAGACGGAGAGAATGAATGAATATTACCGCGCAAGCGAATGGCGACGCACTGATCGTAACAGTTGACGAAAACCGCATTGACGCAGCTGTGGCTGTGGCTTTCAAAGATAAGGTTAACGAACTTGCTGGATCTGAACCGAAAAGAGTTATCCTTGATCTTAAAAACGTGGATTTTCTCGACAGCAGTGGATTGGGTGCCGTTGTTGCGGTCATGAAATTGTTGGGAAAAGAACGTAAATTGGAATTGGCAAGCCTGCGCCCAGCTGTGGAAGAGGTTTTCAAACTTACAAGAATGGATTCTGTTTTTTCCATCCACGCTGATATTGGCGCTGCTATTCCCGCAGCGGCCTAATCGTTTGCTTTTGACTCAATTCAACGGTGGTTCGGTGCAACAGAACGCAAATCAAATACAACATAAAACAATTGAGAATACGATAACCTTCTCTTTCTGCAGCGACCCGTTCGCTGTTCGGGAAGTGCTGTCTGAATTGCACGACACTCTATTACAGAAAAATGTTGCGGAAAGTGACGTCGAAAACGCGGATATTGTTTTGGGCGAGGCATTGAACAATATCGTTGAGCACGCCTATCCCGATGGGAAAAGCGGCGACATCAAACTTCAATATACTGTAGATGCAGGTTTTCACACCATCACAATAACGGATAATGGATTAGCAATGCCCGATTTAACGCCGCCAGAGGGTGCCGCGAAACCAGACGACTGTGCATTTGAAGAATTGCCCGAAGGGGGATTTGGTTGGTTTATGATCCGCGCCTTAACACAAAATCTATCGTATCAAAGGCACGAGGGAACCAATCGGCTGCAATTCATCTTATCGATTGAGGACAATTAAGACACAACATTGGGCTTTGGTGAATTGGCAAATACAAATATCTATTCTAGCGTAACGGAAAATATCTTTAAGAGGCACCCATGCGCGACTTTCATTTCCCAGGCCGATCACCAGTAATTTCCCAGAATGGCATGTGCGCCACTTCGCACCCGCTTGCAGCAAAAACCGCTATTCAAATCTTGGAAAGTGGTGGCAACGCAATGGATGCAGCTATAGCCGCCGCCGTTCTTTTGGGCATTTGCGAACCACAAATGACGGGAATTGGGGGTGACTGTTTTGTGCTGTTCACACCACCCAGTGAAAATCGTGTGCTTGCAATGAATGGTTCCGGTCGCGCGCCCGCCGCCTTAAATGCGGAAAACATACGCGCACAAGGGCACGAAACCATGCCCGTTTACTCGCCAGACGCGGTGACCATCCCCGGCGCAATCGACGCATTCTGTCGCCTTTCAAATGATTGGGGTCGATTTGACCTTGCTCAAACCTTGGCCCCCGCAATTCATTATGCAGAAAACGGCGTACCCGTTGCCGCACGAACCGCCCTTGATTGGACAAGTTCGGCGGAAATTTTGCAAGGAAAAGCCAAGGACTTCTATCTTGTTGATGGCAAGCCAGCCAAAGAGGGTGATGTTTTCCGTTCCCCCAACCAAGCGAAAGTTTTGCGGAAAATTGCTGAGCAAGGTCGAGAAGGTTTTTACGCAGGCGAAGTTGCCGCAGATATGGTCGAAAGTTTACGTGCAATTGGTGGCTGTCATACCTTGGATGATTTTTTAGGAAATGCGTGCGATTACACAGACCCCATCAGCGGTACTTACAACGAACTTGAGCTAATTGAACACGCACCTAATGGACAAGGTGCAACAGCGATTTTGATGAACAACATCTTATCGCATTTTGACATCGCCGCCATGGATGCGTTTGGTGCAACGCGCGCGCATATTGAGGTCGAAGCGGCTAAATTGGCGTATGATGCTCGCAACAGATTAATTGCCGATCCGGATTTCACAACACGACTTGCCCATATGATGTCAGCGGAAACTGCAAAAAAATTGGCGGGAATGATCGATCCGAAAAACGCGATCACCGATATCTCAAATGTAACCGAAGCGGTCCATAAAGACACAGTCTATATCACGGTCGTAGACCAAGACCGCATGTCCGTTTCCCTGATATATTCAATATATCACGGCTTTGGTTCAGGCATCGCGAGTTCAAAGTACGGCATTCTATTTCAAAACCGCGGGGCAGGTTTCACGTTAGAACAAGGCCATCCAAATGTTGCAATGGGTGGGAAACGTCCAATGCACACCATTATTCCGGCTATGCTAAAATCAAACGGCAAAATTACAATGCCTTTCGGGGTGATGGGTGGGGCCTACCAACCTAATGGCCATTCCCGAATGTTGACGAATATGACGGATTTTGGCCTGTCGCCCCAAGCAGCAATCGATGCACCGCGTTGTTTTTCCGACGCTGGCGTTCTGAAAGTTGAACGCGGCTATTCAGAGGCGGTTCGCTCGCAATTGGCGGAATTGGGTCACAAGGTGGAAGTTCCTGAAACACCACTTGGTGGCGCACAAGCAATTTGGATTGATCATAAAAATGGAACCCTACACGGTGCATCGGATCCACGCAAAGATGGATGCGCCTTAGGGTATTGATTAGATTACTTGCCGCCCAAGCTTAGCGTACGTTTCCGCAACCAGGCCACAAAACCACGTGGATTTTTTGACCATTCGGCAACTTCTTCGTCAGTAATTGGTTTCCCAACAATCGGCGCTTGTGGTTTGCCCATTGCGTGAACAACTTCATAAATTAACAAGCCTTGGCGCAATGTTGCGGAAAGCTGATTAGCGATCTGATACCAACGCGAATTTTGCCCTGGGAAAAAAACAGGCACAACGGTTGCGTTGCTCTTTTGGATCATTTTCGCCGTAAACGGGTTCCATTCCTGTTCGATCACCTTACCAAACATTGTGTCACTGGTGGCAACCACGCCTGATGGAAAAATGACGATCACGCCGCCTTGTTCCAGATACGCCATGGATTCTTTGCGCATTTTGATACTTTTGCGTTGCGCATTTTCCTCATGGGGAAACGGAACCGGGATCATAAAATCCTTAATTTCATCGACAGATGTCAAAATTGAACGTGTCAGAATTTTATAATCTTCGCGAACACGACCAATTAGATCAGCAAGAATCATACCATCAACCAGCCCATGTGGGTGGTTTGCAACGATAATCACCGGACCAGTTGCAGGAATGTGGTCGATTTGTTCTTGTGGCGTTGCCAAGGGAATTCGCATAAAATCCAACGCTTGGCGAAAGAAACCATGCCCACGAATAGCACCAGCGCGTTCAAATTTACGGATTAAGCGCAACAGGCGAATTTTGCCAGTTGCCCATTCCATCACCCGAATTACCGTTGCTTTATAAGGGTTTGTGAAAGTGTTCGCATACGAAAGCTTGCGCTTATCATAGGGCTGAGATTCTGGCACTTGGTCGGGCAAGTTATTTTCAGGCGTTTTGCTCACCGGCGAACTTCTCTCTGCGGCGATTGTTGCACGCTTCAATTTTCTTCGCCGAATTTATCGGCAACAAGGGTTTTCAGGGCCTCGGCTAGTTCATCAGCCGCCGCACCTGAGGTTTCGACGTCAATAAACGTTCCTTTGGACGCTGCCAACATCAAAAGCCCCATTATCGAGTCACCTGAAACTTCTAGCCCATCCTTAGATATCATGGCGCGTCCATCGTGCGCTTCAACAACTTCGACCAATTTGGCAGAAGCGCGGGCATGTAGCCCTTTTACGTTAATTATTTCTAAAGTTAGGTTTGGCATATATCAGCTTCTTATTATTCTTCAGGGCCATCAAAACTGTTGATGTATTTGCGACCGGCATCTTTCGCCAATTTCACGGCATCAGCCACATTCAAATGACGAGATTTTGCCAATTTCACCAACATCGGCAAATTAGCACCGTATAAGATTTTGCGATTTTTAGGGTTACACGCCAGCAATGACAGGTTGGAAGGCGATCCGCCAAACATGTCAGTGACAATAACAACACCGGCGCCCGTATCAACAGCGTCAGCCGCGGCGCATATTTCTGTTTGTTTTTCTTGACGATCATGGTCAGCGGCAATCGATATCGCCTGCAAACCAGGTTGTGATCCAACGACATGCTCGACAGCCGACAAATATTCGTTGGCCAATCTACCATGCGCGACAAGGACTATTCCGATCAAGTCACCACCCCGTTTTTCGCTTTTTGCACGCTGTCCCCGCGACGTTCTATTTCCCTATGCCGTTTTGACACTTGCCACCCCCCTTGCGCAAGGGTGTTGGCAAAAATTTCCGTAAGAGCGACTGAACGGTGTTGCCCACCGGTACACCCGAAACCGATCGAAAGATGTGATTTCCCCTCTTCTACATATGCTGGCAGAAGTAATTGAACCATTTCTTGCAATGATTTGAAAAATGGGACGAACCGCTGATCTTGCGTCACATAAGCCTGAACGGCATCTGTGCGACCATCTAATTCACGCAAGCTTGGTTCCCAATAAGGGTTTCGCAAAAATCGAACATCAAAGACCATGTCCACGCCCCGTGGCGTGCCGCGTTTGTAACTAAATGAATGCACCGATACCGCCAAAGATTGTCCCGTTGATGAATCAAACCATCGTTCCATTTCGCCACGCAGATCATGGGGCGTTAAATCAGATGTATCAATTAGAACCTCAGCCCTAGAACGGATGGGTACTAGCAGATCCAAATCACGTTCTATTCCTGCACTGGGATCTTCGGCTGGGGCCAAAGGATGGCGACGGCGGGTTTCAGAAAAACGTCTTATTAGCACTTCTTGGCTGCAATCAAGGTACAACAGTTCAACAAGAACGTCCCCGCGATTGGTCAATCCATCGACGATATCAATCATTGCATTTGCACTAAAGTCCCGAGTTCTTGTGTCAAAGCCCAATGCAATCGGCCGCCCAACAGGTGTGTCGTCAAGCAATGCGTCCAGCAAGCGCAGCGGCATGTTATCAATAGCCTCAAAACCAATGTCTTCAAGCGCATTGATTGCGGTCGAACGCCCCGCGCCGGACGGACCAGTTACCAATACTATGCGTTGCGCCTGCGGCGTTGACATGTCTGTTCCTTCACTAATTTACGCGTTTTGCCTTGAGCATTTGCAATACTCCAACTGCAAGATGGTTGTTTCCGCGTCCATGAATTGTCTGAATTTTCAATCCGAACAAATCCATGACCTGTTGTTCTGGCAAACGGTTTTTTTCTACTTTGTCCATATCGATACAAACATCGACGATCGCACTTGATATGGTGTCAGCGGCCAGAATTCCAAGCCCTCGCGCCTCTATTTGTCCTTTGATCGCGGCAGGTGATTTACCAATCAAACGGCCATTTTCTAACGTTAGGATCACACGATCATCGGCCACTAAAGTGGCACCAAATGCCATCAATTCAAGCGCAAGGCTGGATTTACCACTGCCAGGTGCCCCTATAATCAGAACACCTTTTTCATACATTGAAACCAAGGTTGCATGAAACGGTGACGTCGTTTCATCAGCGTCTGGCATTAAACTGGTAAACCAACCACGAAGCGTGCGCCAAGTGGTTCAGAACCCACATCCGCATCCGTTGGACGAATATTTTCGGCCCAAATAACGCCACCATGTGCGTCGACGATTTGCTTGGAAATCGCCAAGCCCAAACCAGAATGATCGCCAAATTGTTCAACAGGACGTTCAGAATAGAAACGGTTGAATACTTTGTGCAATGCCGTTTCGGGAATACCAGGTCCTGTATCCTCAACAACAACCAGAACACGGTTGTCGCGTTTACGAACCCAGACACGAACGGCATCGCCATCTTCGCAAAATGACATCGCATTTGTGATCAAGTTCACAAACACCTGTGCCAGACGACCTTCTAGACCATGAATGAAAATTGGTTCATTGGGCACATCAGAGATGAATTCAATGTCATTATTTGCAGCTTCTGCGCCGTGGTATTCTATCAAGTTGGACAATGTCCGCGTTAAATCAAACCGTGCTTCGTCTTCTTTTACCAGTTCGCTGTCCAGACGAGATGCATTGGAAATGTCCGAAACAAGCCGATCCAAGCGTCGAACATCATGTTCGATCACATCATAAAGTCGGCCGCGTTGATCATCAGTTTTGGCAATACGAAGCGTACCAATGGCGGATCGTAAAGATGCCAAAGGGTTCTTGATTTCATGGGCAACGTCTGCTGCAAATTGTTCGTTACCTTCGATACGATCGTAAAGGGCGCGCACCATACCGCGCATTGCACCAGAAAGGCGTCCGATTTCGTCAGGACGCGCTGTCATGTCAGGAATACGCACTTGGCTAGGGCTAACGGTGCGTGCATTTCGATCACGACCAAGTTCAGCCGCCAAAGAAAGATCAGCCAAAGGATTGGCAATCGTTGACGCCAACAAAAGGCTAAGTCCGATTGAAACAATTGCCGCTATTAGGAACATTTGAAGAATTTTTTCACGCTCAAGACGCGCAAGTTGATCGACCTTGCCGCCCACTGTTGCCAATGCAATCACACCAACGACCTTGCCGCTGCGATTGATTGGCGTAGTCACCAAGAAGAAAGTTCCAGCATCAGATGTAAAGCTGTTCTCGCTTGCGGTTTTCCCTTCAAGGCTGTGCGCCACCAAACGACGGGCCTCTGCTTCGATGCTGATTGCTTGCATCGAAGCAGGTGTTCCAGAAACCAGGCCATCAATTTTAGACCAAACATTCAACAAAATACCTGAGAAACCACCGCCGTTGTTACCCGACAATCCGGCATCAACAGTTTCAGTTTGCACAATTAGATTATCGTTTGCGTCAAACAGGAACATTTGCACATCAGAAGGCAAATCAAGAATGCTAAGCGTGCCTTCTGTATCCACGCCGTCATTCGCCGCAAAATCGAGTGGTCCAATTTTTGGTAATTGCGCCTCAAAAACATCCGCCAAAAGCTTGGCCTCTGAAATCAACGCTGTTTCGCGCTGTTCAACCAAAGAGTCACGGCCTGGGTTAAGGAAAAGCACCCCAGCCACGAAAATGACCAGCCCTAACAGGTTAAAGAGAACAATTTTTCGCGCGATGGGTGAAGAACGCAACGCCAAAAAACCGCGTCGAGCGCGGCCTTCCGACATAGCCTCATCGGTGTTTTCATCAGGATCATCCCAATCTTCACCAATTACGACATCTAAATTTTGCGAGGAGCGATCTTTCACAACTCAGCCTTCTTCATAGGTTATTCTTCGTTGTATCTGTAACCTATACCATAAAGGGTCTCAATCGCAGAAAACTCGTCATCTGCCGAACGCATCTTTTTGCGCAGACGTTTAATGTGGCTGTCGATCGTGCGGTCATCCACATAAACTTGATCGTCATATGCAACATCCATCAACTTATCGCGGCTTTTCACAAAACCAGGGCGTTGCGCCAATGCTTGGAGTAAAAGAAACTCGGTTACAGTCAAAGTAACCTCTTTGCCTTTCCACGTCACAGCGTGGCGCAGGGGATCCATAGACAACTGCCCACGAACCATAACTTCTTTTTCCTCTGTCGCATCTGGCAAAGCGTCACCGGCGATAGCATCTTGACGACGCAAAAGAGCACGAATGCGTTCAACCAACAAACGTTGTGAGAACGGCTTTTTCATATAGTCGTCAGCACCCATGCGAAGACCAAGAACTTCGTCGATCTCATCGTCTTTGGATGTTAGGAAAATAACTGGAAGTTGGCTTTTCTGACGCAATCTTTGCAACAGATCCATGCCGTCCATGCGGGGCATTTTAATGTCCAGAACAGCAAGTTCTGGCATTTCTTTGTTAAAGCCATCGAGTGCGGCTTGCCCATCATTATAAGTTGTTACATCAAAACCCTCTGCCTCAAGAGTCATCGAAACCGACGTCAGGATATTCCTGTCGTCGTCCACCAACGCGATTTTAGACATTATTAAAGTCCTTATGCTGCCCGTATTTCATTTTTATTTTTTTCTAAGTTGTTTCCGCTTCCTTGTGAAAAATCAACCCAAATAACGAATCCCCCCTTAATTCTTGTGAAAACGTTGCAGTAAATTTTAACCTTTGACCTTTTTGTCGCACAATTAGGTAATATTATTACGTGGTCGTATGACATTTGGTCACTGTTGGCGCTAACAACACTGTCTTGGCTATTCCCTTAAAAAATCATCGTGTTACACCAAAGTATGTTCCGCACTCTGCGGTCCTGCAACTTTGCAAATAGCTGATGAAAAACCGTCAGCAGGAGAGAACAAGATGACACACGGTCGGGTTAACCCCAAGAACACACTAGAGCACCAAGGCATTTCAGGCTTGGGTGAGGTGTATTATAACTTGATCGAACCGGCCCTCATTAATTACGCATTAAAGCGCGACGAAGGTGAGCTGGGAAAAGGTGGGGCATTTTTGGTGACAACGGGTCAATTCACAGGCCGTTCTCCAAAGGACAAGCACATCGTAAGAACACCTTCGGTTGAGGATTCAATCTGGTGGGAAAACAACGCCCCAATGGCGCCTGACGCCTTTGACGTTTTGTACGAAGATATGCTGGACCATATGAAGGGCCGCGATTATTTCGTGCATGACCTTTTTGCTGGTGCTGATCCTGAACATCGCTTGAATGTTCGCCTGGTTACAGAACTGGCTTGGCATGGATTGTTTATCCGCCATATGCTGCGTCGTCCAGAAGCCGCGGAATTAGCTGACTTTATCGCGGAATACACAGTGATCAACTGCCCAACGTTTAAGGCAGATCCAGAACGTCATGGTTGTCGTTCCGAAACCGTCATTGCGATGAATTTCGATCGTAAACTGATCCTAATCGGTAACACAGAATATGCAGGCGAAAACAAAAAATCCATTTTCAGCCTTTTGAACTACATCCTTCCTGGCAAAGGTGTGATGCCGATGCATTGTTCTGCCAACCACGCCGCAAATGATCCCGATGATGCCGCCGTGTTCTTTGGTCTGTCGGGTACTGGAAAAACAACGTTGTCAGCTGATCCAAACCGCGTTCTTATCGGTGATGACGAGCATGGCTGGTCTGACAAAGGAACATTTAACTTTGAAGGTGGATGCTACGCCAAGACAATCAACCTGTCTGCCGAAGCCGAACCCGAAATTTTCGCGACCACCAGCAAATTCGGTACGGTCATTGAAAACATGGTTTACGACAAAGACACATATGAGTTGGATTTTGACGACGATAGCCTGACGGCGAACATGCGTTGCGCCTATCCGATGCATTATATTTCCAACGCATCAGACACCGGTGTTTCGGGTCACCCCAAAAATATCATCATGCTAACTTGTGATGCTTTTGGTGTGCTGCCTCCGATTGCGCGTCTGACACCTGCTCAAGCAATGTACCATTTCTTGTCCGGCTTTACGTCCAAGGTTGCGGGCACAGAACGCGGCGTAACGGAACCCGAACCAACATTTTCCACCTGCTTTGGCGCGCCGTTCATGCCACGCCGTCCCGAAGAATACGGTAAATTGTTGCAAGCCAAAATTGCCACACACGGTGCGACATGCTGGATGGTAAACACTGGCTGGACAGGTGGCGCCTATGGCACTGGTTCACGTATGCCAATCAAAGCAACACGTGCATTGCTGACAGCCGCGCTTGACGGAACATTGGGACAAACCGAATTCCGCAAAGATGCAAACTTTGGCTTTGACGTACCTGTTTCTGTTGCCGGCGTAGATGATGCATTGCTTGACCCGCGCCAAACTTGGGCAGATCAATCTGCCTATGATGCACAAGCAGCAAAATTGGTTCAAATGTTTTGCGATAATTTTGGCCAATACGAAAAACACATCGACGATGATGTTCGTGCTATCGCGATCTGCTAATGCACAAAGCGATTTATTATTAGAAAAATCCCGGATTTTTAGTCGGGATTTTTTGATTCTACCGCAATTTTATTGCGATCAGGTCGATAACAGACAAAACATCTTCGTTACTTTAGTTCAATTCGTCGCATCTTTACGCATTATAATTGCGCTGCACCTGCAAACAAACTATCGATGATCCGTAACTTCACTGCTAAGATTCTCTGTATTTGCTCAAGGACCATCAGGACATGACATCAACTAATTCCACATCCGCGATCATTCCTGACCTTTTGACGCTAACGGCTGCCACTGTGCCAAACACACAAGTGCTGTTGTCCAAAGCAACTGATATTCAACGTGACAGTCTTTCTGAAAATGGCCGCATTTCGACAAGCAAGTTAGAAGAGAACCAGACAGCGGCGCACGGCCTTTCATGGCTGGCGACCTACTCCCAAGCCTTGACACAAATGCAGGCGTGGGCTGAAAAATTACAGGCTGACGGAAATTTTAACGAAACAAACCAATTGGTCCATCAAATTGCTTTTGGCGAATATCTGTCTCAAATTTCAGGCGGCATTCCGATGAGTCAGGGTGAAATCATCCGCATTCAAGACTTGGGCCTTACCCCAGAAGATCGCGCAGAATTTGTGTCGCCTGCGGTTCAGACACTGATGGATTTAGGCAATTCCCCAACGGCCCGTGCACGGTTGGCAGTTTTGCTCGAAGAAGGCCAAGCAAACACAACCTTGGAAACAAGCGGTCTGGACGAAGAACTTGAAATGGTTCGCGAACAGTTCCGCCGCTTTGCCCAAGAAAAGGTGGAGCCCTATGCGCACGACTGGCATCTTAAGGACGAACTGATCCCGATGGAGATCATCGAGGAACTGGCCGAGATGGGTGTTTTTGGCCTAACAATCCCCGAAGAATTTGGTGGCTTCGGTCTTTCCAAGGCATCGATGGTTGTTGTTTCCGAAGAGTTATCGCGCGGCTATATCGGCGTTGGAAGTCTTGGCACCCGTTCAGAAATCGCCGCGGAATTAATCATTTGTGGCGGTACAGAGGCCCAAAAAGAAAACTGGCTGCCAAAATTAGCGAGCGGTGAAATCCTACCAACTGCCGTATTCACCGAACCAAACACTGGTTCGGATTTGGGTGCCTTGCGTACTCGTGCGGTAAAAGATGGCGATGAATATGCCGTGACAGGCAACAAAACTTGGATTACTCATGCGGCACGAACCCATGTTATGACATTGCTTGCCCGTACGGACGCTGAAACCACCGATTACAAGGGGCTGTCTATGTTCTTGGCGGAAAAAACGCCCGGCACTGACGAAGCGCCCTTCCCTACTGAGGGAATGACTGGTGGCGAAATTGAAGTTCTGGGTTATCGCGGGATGAAAGAATACGAACTTGCCTTTGATAATTTCAAAGTAAAGACTGACAATTTGCTTGGTGGCGTTGAGGGCAAAGGTTTCAAACAACTGATGGAAACCTTTGAATCCGCACGTATCCAAACAGCAGCCCGCGCTGTTGGTGTCGCCCAAGCAGCCCTAGATGTGTCATTGCAATACGCATTGGATCGCAAACAATTCGGCAAATCCTTGATCAACTTCCCGCGTGTTTCAGGGAAATTGGCTATGATGGCCGTTGAAATTGCCGTCACCCGTCAGTTGACCTATTTTTCTGCGAACGAAAAAGACGCAGGACGTCGTTGCGACGTAGAAGCAGGCATGGCCAAACTTCTTGGTGCGCGGGTTGCATGGGCAGCGGCCGACAACGGATTACAAATCCATGGCGGCAATGGTTTTGCGCTGGAATACAAAATCAGCCGAATTTTGTGTGATGCACGCATCTTGAACATTTTTGAAGGTGCCGCAGAAATTCAAGCCCAAGTAATTGCCCGAAGATTGCTAAGTAAAGCCAACTAACCCTTTGAAGTTTGCATTTGCATGACTAAGTTATGCGAAGCTTATCAAAGGACGGCAACATGTCAGAACAAACAGTATTGTTAACCGGCGCCACCGGTTACATCGCGAAACATATTGCCGTGCAATTGTTAAACGCTGATTTCAAAGTGCGCGCCACACTGCGCAATCTGGATCGTGCGGACGAAATTACCGCTGCAATCACGCCTCATGTTGACGAAGCAGAGAACCTTGCCGATCGCATCAGTTTTGTGGCGTTGGATTTAGGATCTGACGACGGCTGGGATGCAGCCATGAACGGCGTCGATATTTTAATGCACACAGCATCGCCCTTTCCCATGGCGCAGCCAAAAGACGCAAATGATACCATTCGACCCGCTGTTGATGGCGCTTTGCGAGCCCTCACAGCGGCCCATGCCAACGGTATCAAGCGCGTTGTCATGACCTCCTCTTGCGTAGCAATCATGGAAAAAGATTTGGCCAAGGGGCAAACACAATATACCGAAGAAGATTGGTCAGATCTAACACGCACAGCGATGACGCCTTATTCAAAATCAAAAACTTTAGCTGAAAAGGCTGCGTGGGATTTCGTTTCAAACCAAGCACCTGAAATGGAACTGACAGTGATAAACCCCGGTCTTGTAATAGGCGCGCCGCTAGATACGCATTTTGGCACCTCTGTTGCACTGGTTACCCGTATTCTATCAGGCGCTGATCCAATGATGCCAAAATACGGTGTCCCCATGGTTGATGTTCAAGATGTCGCCCAAATGCATGTCGCGGCCCTTACGAAACCTCAATCCATCGGCAAGCGTTTCGTGGCGAACGCCGAAAGCATGTGGTTCATTGATATCGCAAAAACGCTAAAGGCGGCCTATCCTGATCGCAAGATATCCACCCGTCTGGCGCCAAATTTCATGCTGCGGTTGCTTGCAGTATTTGACAAATCGATACGATCAATATTGCCCTCACTCGGTCAAAAACCTGATGTTTCAAACAAACAAGCGCGTGAAATTTTGGATATTGAATTCATACCTCCGCAACAATCGTTACGTGAAACGGCTGCATTCCTGATCAAGCATGACGCCGCATGATTAGAATTGTCATCTTTTTGCTCGCCCTGTCAGCCTGTCAGGCGGATGAGTCTATCTCAGGGTTTGTTGAGCCTGAAGCCGACTGGAAATTGATCAGCATTGCGGGCGAAAACTTCAACGCGAATGGCACCATTTCGTTCCCAGAAAAAGGGCGCGTTATCGGTCGCGCACCTTGCAACCAATTTCAGGCGGAACAATCAGCGCCTTATCCTTGGTTTGAGTTAGGGCCAATAATGTCCACAAAGCGCGCCTGTCCTGATCTTACTGCGGAGAATTTGATGCTGCAATCCTTGGCAAAAATGACGATTTCAGAGGTGTCTGGGGATGCTCTAATTCTGTCTAATGACGCCGGTTTAGAAATGCTATTTCAACGTACGCGTCCGTAGCCGCCCCAAACGATCAATCATACGCGCCCGCGCTTCGGGCAATGGACGATTACCCAGTTCGGGAGCCAGATGGTTTTCCAAAAAATGCCCTGTCGTGCGTAACCCTTCAATCAATTCCGTAACACCCACGGACGCATCCGATATCAAACAAGGTGTAAGTGGCAACAAGCGATCTGCCCATTCCCCCGCCCCACTTTTACTAACTGCGCGACCAGATTTGGGGGAAACATACGCCAGATCACCCTGCGTGCCAGTGACCGCGCATTCGCTAAGATCAAGTCCAAAACCCAAATCATCCAACAACAACATTTCCCAATGTAGATAATCAAGTGGCCAGTCTGATGTCTCAGAAATTGAATCTAACAAAGCGATAGAAGTTTCGTAGAGCCTTGGATGGCTTTCGCGTTCCGGTAACGTAAATTGCAACAAAGCACAGACGGCATTTAGACCCGCTAACGCCAGCGGATTGCTCATAACATGCGCGCGACTTTGGATGGGTTCGATTGTGAAAGTTCCAAGATGCTCGTTCAGTCGTGCTCGCCACGATACATCAACCTGCCCACCCGGTTGCAAGAACGGTGCAATTTTACGGCTGGTTGCACCCCGTACAACGCCTGCGTGGCGACCCTGATTTTTAGTAAACACTTCTACGATGGCCGAGGTTTCACCATGGTGCCGGACAGAAATTATCGCGCCTTGATCCCGCCACTCCATGTTTTTACCTATTCATCCAATCCGGGTTCATCAAGCAAATGTCGCCCCTGCCGATCTTCA
>Ga0208971_1000669_pt1 | contig 23029 bp, 14 predicted proteins | sample AOAMet1_18_M0_10_2_FD_188229 | JGI IMG/M metagenome (GOLD analysis project Ga0208971, IMG submission 188229) | Ammonia-oxidizing marine microbial communities from Monterey Bay, California, USA - CAN11_18_M0_10 (SPAdes) | ecosystem: Environmental > Aquatic > Marine > Intertidal zone | place... | reverse complement strand
CAGCTACTGAACAAGAACCGTCATTTGCTCCATTGCAACTTAAATTATTTCCAGTAACACTTACCACAATAGGATAAATACACGATCCATCATCAACCGTTGCATTAGGATTATAATTTATAGCATTTGGATCTGTACATCCATTCACCTGCTGTATTCCAATTATATTTATATCATCAATAGCTATATCACTAGTCCAAGAAGACCCTGTTGTACCTTCAAATTCAATGATGAGAGTATTCCCAACAGAGGTTAATGGAATCTGAACCAAATTCCAGCCTTGTCCTTGATTTCCACTTAATGACCATATTAAACTGCTATTTGCATAAACATTTAAAGTCCCTATCGCAGCTCCATACATATTATAATAAAAAGATAAGGAAGGATTAGTAGAATTACTTAAATCAAAACACTCACTTGTTAGTGTAAATGGTCCAACACTAGGATAATTTGGTGAGGAAGATTCTATATACATATAATTACCAGAACCTGAATTTCCACTAGTAGGACCTGTGTTATTAGATGGAGTACCTGCAGAATTTAAGATCCAATTACCTGCAGAACCAGTATTTGTCCAGCTGCCTATACCATTATTAAAATCTTCACTGTATGGTAAAGTAGTTACACAATAAGAACAAGAACCATCATCTACTGTAGCTAAAGGATTATAATTTATAGCATTAGGATCTGTACATCCATAAACTACCGTATTGCAATTTAAATATCCTCTATCATTTATAGCACTATAATTTGCTCGATTGTATTGACCTGCACTCAGAAAAGTTCTACATGATTTTCTAGAATAAGACATGATGTTTGTTGGGTCTGGAACATATGTTTGCCCATTTGGATCTGTAGATGTTCCTGTATATTGACATGATGAATTGACAGTACTAGTTGATAAAGTTGGATCTGCTGGGGTATCACATAATTGATCTCCTGCTGTTGTACAATTTGTTCCATTCACTAGTTCTGGGTTAGAACCAGTAGATCCTTGATGAGTGTGATATAAAGAAAGGTAATGTCCTAATTCATGTGTCAAAGTTGATCCATTAAGTGCACATGAATTATTCATTATGATTCTGTTTTTCCAAGACCCGCCTGGAAAATACGCGTACCCACATAATGAACTACTACCACTACTAACTGAATTAAAATAATAAATATTAATCACATCTGTTACATCGTTAGCTCCACAAACGGATGATTCTTGTGACTGATTAAAATTATAATAGCTGCTATTATCAATATAATTAATCGTTCCACAATCAAAGAAAGAGATATTAGCATTTGCATAATACGTATTCATTATTCCCATAATAATAGGGATGTCATTAGGATCTAAACCTCCTGTTCCATTAGTTTCTCTTACTATATGATGTTGAACAGGTAAGCTAATTATCATCTCAGGTCCATCCCAGTTTTCTCTAGCACTTCTTGTTTGTGTTAAGTAATCAATCTGTGATTGTGTAGGAACTGTCGCACATTCCTGTGTCTGTGAAAAGCTAAAGAAAGGCGCAAATAATAATATAAAAATATATTTTCTCATAATAGTTAGAAATTGAAATACAAAGTTATAATTTATCTATTACAAATGGATCGATAATCACAATATTCACATCTACTAATTTCAGTAGTTTTTCTAAAATCTTCATTCATTATTTTATCAATAACTTCAGTTATTATCTCTTCTACGTTATTCAGAACAGCTTTGTTAATAATGATTATTTCTTTTTTTCTATTAATACTTTTTGCAACTGTAAGAAGTCCTTCTTTTAAATTCTTAAACGAAAAATTTCCTGCAATCACTTCTCTGTCGGAATATTGGGGATTGTTTTTTAAATAGATATAGGCATAAACTAATAGCTGAAATGCTTTTGCTTTATTTGGGTTTTCTAACAGCTCATTAAAATCTGGAATACTAACATCAGATTTACTTACTTTTCCTGTTTTATAGTCAATAATTCTGAGTTGATTATTCATTTCATCAACCCTATCTACCTTTCCTTTTATGGTGAATGGTTTTTGATTAACTTGTAGTTGATGCTCAAATTCTCCTTCCGATTCTAAAATATTTAAAGTTCCTCCTCTGGAATTAAGTTTCTTAAGAAGCCTTTCTTCAAACTCTACAAAATTCTGAGCAAGTTTTTTCGAAATTTCTAATGAAAGATAGTTTTTTCCTTTACTCACATCTTCCCCTTTCATTTCTTGAATAAACTCCTCTTCTACTTTTCTTAAAAGATCCTCTTTTATTTGATTTACAGATTGTGATGTAATTACACCTTTCGGATAGATTTTATTTAAAGCCTCATGAATTGCAGTTCCAATATTATTTGCTTCTGCAAATTCTGAAACTTCATCTTCTTTCCTGATTTTTGCCAAATAATGATAATAAAAAGATAAGCTACAATTTATGTACTTATTTAAAGATGAGGGAGATACATATTTACTCCAATTTTCAATTTCTTTTTGTAAGGAAAAATTTTTAATTATTATTTCTTTATCATCTGTAAATTCTAGTTCTTCTCCTCCAAATACAAACTCATTTATTCTGCCTTTATATTCTGATAAAAGTTGAGTGATAAACCTGCTTTTTTCACCGCTTCCAAAATCGTCTGATTCGGTATTGTGTAAAATATTAACGTTTTCTGCTCTTTGCAAAATCCTATAAAAATGATAGGAAAATACCGCATCACTTTCTCTATAAGTTGTCATCTTAAAATGAACTTTCAAATCGTAAGGAATAAATGAATTTAATGTTTTCCCCTGTGGAAGGAGTCCTTCATTTACACTTAACAATATTACATTCTTAAAATCAAGTGTCCTGCTTTCTAATATTCCCATAATCTGAATTCCTTTTAATGGTTCTCCTTGAAATGGAATTACTTCTTTTGATAATAATTGACTGAAAATACTATGTAAGGTTTTAATCTCAACCAAAAAATTATTTTCTGAAATTAGACTATTTATTAGATTAAAAGATTTACTAAATGCAAATAATATTTCAGATTCTATACTATTTTTCTTTCCTGATAAATTCTCTCGGAATAATATTATTAGTTGCCTTACACAAGAAAGAGATTCATTAATATTTTTCCAAAAAACAAAAATCTGATTTACTTTTTCAAAATCTGATTTCAATTCATTTTTTATAAAGTCAACGGAAATATAAACCTTATTTTTCTTAGAAATTTTGTTTTGAAGATTATGTATATTTTTAAAAGATGCTAAAGATGAAAACAAAGGGTGATTGATAATATTCAGTACATCTTTATAGTAAAACAGATCTCTTTTGTGGTTTTCAGTACGGATTTGCATCTGAAAAATTACATCTATAAAGGAATAAAAAGGAGTGTTTTTTAAAGGACTCCCCATGGTAACATTTATATCCTTTACATTTGATGGCAAATGATTTAGTACAGGGTACAAAAGTCCTTCATCTGCCAAAACAACTGCTGTTTTACTTTCTTGTAAATCTTGCTCTGAAAATGAACTTAGAAGTTCTGAAACAACTTTGGATTGAGATATGTTTTTCGGACATGCAATTATATTAAATTGTTGTTTTTCTTTCTCAAAATAATTTCCTACACCTTCAAAATCAATTTCTCTCCACTTATTTCTTTGTACTCTTAAAAACTCACCTGCTTCATGATTTGAATTGTTATAATAATACTGATCTGCATCCCAAAAAACTCTAGCAATATCTCTGTTTTTTAAGTTATCTATTATTTTTTGTTCGGATAATGTAAGAGCGTTTAAACCAACAAACCAAACTTTTTCCCATTCCAAACTCTTATTCTCTATCTCTGAAGCAGCTTTTTTATAAGCCATTCCCTGATAAGCTAATTTCTTGTCGGAAAGAATCTTATTGAAAGATACATACCAATTGTAAAATTGATTATAAAAACTAACATATTGTTCTTGAGAATCTGTCAGATTTTCTGAATTAAAACTCCAATCTTCTAAAGTCCAGTTCTCTAATTCTTTTACCTGTTTCAGATTTGTAAAAACAGATTTTGCATCTACTAAACTTCTATCAACTTCATTAAAATCATGCAGCAACATACTACTCCAACTCATAAATTTTTCAAATGTATCCGTATGGATTGGTGGAGATTCTAAATAACTCTGATACAAATAAAATTGTAGAGATAAATTATCTACAACTCTATATCCTGAAAGTTCCTCAATAAATTCTTCAATTGAAAAGAACTTTGGTAGAAAGATTGGCTTATTAATTAATTTTGACAGATGGTGTTTTAGAAAAATAACTGATCTTTTACTAGGTAAAACTATAGCTATATTTTCCATTGAATCCGGAAACTTTTTTACTAATCTTTCTGCTATTTTTTCTAGAAATGCTTTCATATTTTATGAACTAATTGTTCCTCATTTGTATAAATCAGATATTTCTCAATATTTTCATATCCCATTTCATACAGAATAAATGCATAATTATTAATCTGATCATGGTGTGAAAAATGAGGGGATCCTGTTTTATAGTCAAGAATAATGGTTGTGTTTTCAGAAAACAACAACCTATCTGGAATATAAGAACTCCCCTCTTTTGTTAGAATTTCTTTCTCATTTTTTACTTCCCATTTCTTGTCAAAAAACTCTTGTAAATCAGGATGATCTAATAATCGAGATAACTCAGATTTTAATTTTTCTTTATTTTCCCAAACACAAAATCCTTCTGACAGTAACCCATCTACAACTATATCAATCTCATCTGTATTATTTACTCTTGAAAGTGCTATATGAAGCAAATTTCCCCAATCTTTTCCTGAACTTTGATTGTCTAAACCCCAGGATTTTTCTGAAGACCTTTTTAAAGAAACTACCTTTTCCCATTCTATTTTTTCAGTGGAAGTCGTAGAAAAAACTTTTGGTCTCTTCTGAACTTTTTCATAGTGATTTTCATTAGGATCTCCATCAATAAATATATCCGAAATTCCATATAAATGCAAGAATGAGTTCAATTTTCCAGAAGACAAGAAACTATCAGATTTAGAGGAAGGATATTCTTTTGCAAAAATATATAATCTCTCAACAGATCTGGTCATTGCAACATACAATTTATTTAAATTATCCATAAAACTTAAGTTATTTTCCTCTAGATATTCATTCGAAAATTGGGAAAGTTCTAATTTTTTATTTCCTCTTATTAGTGTAGAATTTAATTTGTTATTTGTTTGTTTGGAAGCATTCACCCAAATTTCAGAATATTTTTTACGCCCTTCCCAATTAAAAGGAATCATAACAACATTAAAAGCAAGTCCTTTTGATTTATGGATTGTCATAACTTGAACCGCATTAATCCCTTCTGGAACAACAATTGATTCTGACTCTTTTTTATCTTCCCACCAAAGTAAAAATTCTGAAAGATTACTTCCTTGCTTTTCAGAAAACTTAAGTATCACATCCAAGAAAAAGGAAACATATGAGTTGTCAGGAATTCTGAACTTTTTAATTAATCTTTCAGCTAACTCATAAATTGGTAAACGAAGGAATTTCTCAGTTGGAATAGAAATATTATATTTCTTTAATAAATCTGTAAATCCATCGTCTTTCTTTAATAATAAATTTATTTCATGAATAGTGTAATTAATTGGCGTTTCAGATTGTAAATATTCGCAAATAGCTGCTTTCGAAAGATTGTCTGCTTTATCTAATAAATATCTCATTACATCAACCAAAAACCTGACTTTTTCTGAAGAATTAATTAGTAATCCTTCATTCGATACCACAGGAATATTATTCTCAGAAAACCTTTGAGCAACTAAAGACACTCTTTTCCTACTATTACATAAAATAGTAATGTCTTTAAAATTAAATTCATTTTCTGAAGTGAGTTTATTTATCTCAGAAATCATTTTCTGAACAATATTCTCTTTAAATCCTTCATTTTGATCATCTATAAGTTCAATATGCACATAACCACCATCTTTTGCGTAATCAGAATTCTGAGCACAACCATCATAAATCTTAGATAATTTTATTGAAAGCTTATTCTTCAGATTCTGGAAAAAAAGATTATTAAACTCAATAATTTTCTTTCTACTTCTATAATTCTGATTTTCACTTTCATCTTCAATATAATGAGTATTCAATTTACTTTCCCACTCTTTTTTTTCTTTTAATTTATTTCCTTTAAAAATATCTGGGATTTCAATAAATTGTTCCACTTCCCCACCTCTCCATCTGTAGATAGATTGCTTACCATCTCCAACAATAAAGCAACTACCATAATCTACTGAATCAGTAATAAGAGGAAGTAAATTTTGCCACTGTAACAAAGATGTGTCTTGGAATTCATCAATTAAAAAATGATTGTATCTCTCTCCAATTCTTTCGTAAATAAAAGAAGAAGGTTGCTTTACAATTACATCATGGATCTTTTTATTAAAAACCGAAATTTGTTCAATGTTTTGTTCTTTTTTATACTGATTTACTTCTGAGAGCAATTCATTTAAAACAGCTATTGAATAAATATTTGTTAGTAGAGATTGAGTAGTATTCAGATCTTTAATCAGAACTAATAAATCATCTATAAAGTTAATGAACTTGTTTTTATGCAGTTCTACTAAATCGTTCATATCATCTGATTTTGATTCAGCATACCATTTATCTTGTCTTATATTATTTAAAAGCGCATCTGAGGGGGTCCATTTACTTTCATCACTACCCTGAAGATGTTTTGTAAAAAGATTAAAATAGGTTCCTCTATTAAAATGATCTTTTGTAAATCCGAAAGTAGTAAAATACTTAAGCACCGTGTCCGAATGATTTTTTACATCCCTTACAATTTGTTTCTTTTTATCTAGTAATCGATCCTTAACCTTTAAACAATCAGATACAGAAATACTATTTAATGAAATAAACGGAATAGCACCCTCATTAAATAAATTTCTTGAAAACTCTTCCAAATCTTTTTCAATATTAGTACTCTTTCCATCTTCAGCTTTTTGCAAAGCAAAATTTACAAGAGCTTCTGAAAGTTCACCTCCTTCTGAAGACATTTTTGAAATTAAGTTGGATACAACAGGCTGAATAATTTTATAATTATCCATTTCTAATTCAAAATTGTACGACAAATCTAGATCTGAAGAAAAAGTTCGAACAATATTATAAGTAAATTTATCAATTGTAGAAATCCGTAAATCTGCATAATTATGCAGAATACTACTTTTTACTTTCTCAGCATTTTCTACAATCTGTTCTTCAGTCAAAGGAGTGTTTTTCTTTAGCCAATCCAAAATACTATCCTCATTTTTTCCATCAGAAAGAACTTCTAAATATTCTAGAACTCTATCTTTCATCTCAGATGCAGCTTTATTTGTAAAGGTTATTGCTAAAATTTTTCTATAATATTCTGCTGAATATTTCACTGAACCAATAAGAGATAGTGCAATAAAATTTAAGGATAGAGTATATGTTTTCCCTGAACCAGCAGACGATCTGTTTACCTTAAAATTATTTGTGTTTTGCATCTAAAATATTTGAATCCCAATATACAAAAAGAGATTCAAAAATTATATACTTTTTTGAGTTGTAGAAAAATTTTATCTTATAATAAAGATATTTCCTAGATCTTGGTGTTTCCATCCCTCAAAATCTTGGAAATAGATTTCGTAAACATACATTCCCATTGGTAAGTCCTCCCCAGTTGTTTGGTGTTTTCCGTCCCAACCATTATTACAATCTAAATCATAAATATTTGTGGTAGAGTACACCACAGTTGAGACCCTGTCATAAACAATAAAATTAAATGTTTCTTCCCTAATTCCATTATACGAAATACAGAACTTATCATTTGTCTGATCAAAATCTGGAGTAAAACTATTTGGAATGTAAATCCAATATTTATCCTGAATAGTTATATTTCTGGAAGCTGTACTCTTACAACTATTTTCATCTGTAACCACCAAAGAAACTGTATAAACAGATGGTGTTTCAGGAAAAATATGAGTAGGAAGTTCAGTATAATCATAAGCAGTATTATCTCCAAAATTCCATTCCCAAGAAACAATATTTCCTTCAGAATCATCAATAAATTCTGTTGTTGCGTCTAATATATTTAAAGTATCTGAATCTGTAATATGAAAAGCCGCATTAGGCGAGGGTAGTACAGTCACAAAAGCAGAACCTGATATCCAACCGATCTCACCACTTACATCAGAGAAAGAAACTAACTTATATGACCCTTGCTCATTTGTTTTAATAATATAAGGATTTAAATCTGTTGGAATTGGATCTTGTTCTATTCCGTTATGTTTATAAACAAATGTAAATGGCTCAATACCACCACTAAATGAGACACTAACCTCAGCGGGAGTTTCTTCATTATCACAAATTGTATCGTTACCAGATATAAATGCTTTTAAAGGAGGTTTTAATTCTATAATCAATCTTACTACGTCATTATACTCAGAAACAAACGAATTAACTAAGGAATTACCATTTAACATAGTAATACTATCGTATTGCCAGCCTACAAAATAATAATCAGAATCAATATTAGCTGATAAAGTAATAATTTCATCATTAAAATATGTTTCACTATAAGGAAATACACTAGTATTTACCCCATTAACATCAATAGTTGTATTAGTTCCAGCTGGAAATACATCATATACAATTGTTGGTCTCTTATAAATATTTAACCTTATAGTATCAGAAGTAGTAACATCAAAGGATGCAATTTGCGATACATTATTAGGGAAAATTATAATATTATTTGAGCTCCATGATACAAATCCATATATAGGATCAATCGTGGAAGAAATATTCACATTAGAACCTAGGTAATAATCCATAGAAGTTGGAAATGCAGAAAGCACTGTACCATCAACTGTAATAGTTGTTAAAGTTGACAAATTATTAATGGTAAACACTATCCTAGCCCCTAATCTCTGATGGACAACTGAATCAATAAAAGTTGTATCACAACCATCTAAAACAAATGAAGGGTATATAAATATTCCTGTATCAGCAGCATTAAAAACCATGCTATCAGAATAGATAGTGTCAAATGTATTATTATAAGTAAAAGGTGGCATAGTAGTCATACTCATCTTCCAAACAAAAATATCTTTTCTACCTAAAGAATTAAGTACAGTTCCATCAAAATTAGCTGCATCTTCATAAAAACCAATTGCATAAATATTGCCAAATCCATCAGGACAAATGTCACCAGTTCTATCATCATCATCCGTATCAGCTCCTGCCATTTTTGCCCAAACCCAATCTCCAGTATTTGTTGACCCATCTAATTGTGCTACCCAAGAAGAAGCTGTAGTGTCACCAGGAATTTGCGGACCAACTACTAATCCATTTGAGAAAGTCATTTCTCCTTTATTAGTTCCACCAAGAAATACCTGTTTATTTGCATCTACAGACATTTGATATGGTTTATCTGTACCTTCACTCCTTGCTCTTTTAGCCCATTTCCATTTACCCTGATTATTCATTTTCGCCACAAATACATCTCTTTTTTGTTTATGACTTAAAGTGTCTGTTCCATTTGAGGCATTAGCAGCAGGAAAAACCATAGGATTACGATATTCTCCACAGATATAAATATCATCACAAACATCAATAGCAATACTGTTTGCTCTATCTGTTTTATTACTTCCTATTCCCTCTGCCCAGAGCCAATTACCATCCTTATCCATTTTAAATACAAAAGCATCCCATTCTCCATTTGAAGTAATAGAAAAAGGACCAAAAGTACCAGTCTGACTTACACCTCTATTCTGAAAACCTCCAACAATATAAATATTTGAGAATTTATCTATAGCTAATCTATTATCTCTAGACCCTCTTTGATCTTTAATACCATCAAATTTGTCCACCCATAACCAGTTTCCATTAGAATCTAACTTTCCAATATATCCCATAGGCTGACAATCATTACTCCACTCAGGATTTGTAATAGTAAAATTGTCAAAATCTGCATCAAAACCTGAAAAGAAACCTGTAACATATATAAAACCATCCTTATCAACTTTTACATCATAAGAATGATCATCAGCATCATAAATCGGGGATGAACATCCTCCAGATGTATTATCTCCTCCAAAACCAATTACCCATTCTGGATTTCCATCTGTATCAATTTTAGCCAATAATGAATTATCGTGAGCATTTAGTTGAGTTCCAGCTACACTTAAAGTACCAGGAGCACCATTGACTCCTAATTTATAAGAACTCCAAAAAGTTCCCGTAATAAACACATCACCTGCAGGTGTCACATGCATTCCCAAGGCTCTATCATCACAACAACCACCCGACTGATTACCTCCAGGAACGGCCCAAAGAACATTACCAAGTGAATCCATCTTAAAAACAAAATTTTCCTTATTATTTCCCCATGTACTTAGATTCTGATTTGTAAGAGTAATATTGCCAAAAGTAGCCTCATTATTATAAAAACCACTACAATAAATAAAACCTAGTGAATCAACACCAATTGAAATCCCCTTATCTGAATCTGTTCCTCCAAAAGATTGTACCCAATCAGTAGTTTGAGACAATACAATGCTGGGTATAAATATCAGTAAAAATAAAAATCTTTTCATCTTAATATCTAACTTGTATCCTTCCTCTTTTATTAAGTACTTTCATATTTTACAAAGATACAAATAGAAAAGGAATTAATTGCATTCTTATTACATCATCTTATATATTCAGAATTAATCTGAAATTTGAGTAATATACATTTCAGAATATTTACCTCCTTTTTCAAGAAGTTCTGCATGAGTTCCTTCTTCTAAAACCATACCATCTTCTAAAAGTAATATCTTATCAGAATTAATTATTGTTGACAACCTATGAGCAATCACAATTGTTGTTCTCCCCTCAGATAATTTCTTAAGAGCAGTTTGCAGGATTTCTTCTGTATGAGAATCAATAGAAGAAGTAGCTTCGTCTAAAATTAGTATTTCTGGGTTTCTGAGATATACCCTTAAAAATGAAATAAGCTGTCTTTGCCCTGTAGAAAGAGTAATACCTCTTTCTCCAACTACATAACTATATCCACCAGGCAGACTCATAATAAAATCATGAATACCTATTTCTTTTGCAGAATTTATAACATCATCTTCCTTAATATCTTTATCAAATAAAATAATATTCTCCATAATTGTTGAAGAGAATAAATGGACTTCCTGCTGAACAACAACAATATGTTTTCTTAAATTCCTTAAAGAAAAATCTGTAATATTTATTCCGTCAATTAATATCTCACCTTCTTGAATTTCATAAAAACGATTAAGTATATTAATAATTGAGGTTTTACCAGATCCTGTTCTGCCTACTAATGCTAAATGTTTACCTTTCTCAATCTTAAATGACAAGTTATTCAAAACCCAATCTTCATCTTTATAAGCAAATTGGACATTTCTGTATTCAACATTTCCTTCAATTTTATCTAGTTCTTTTTTCCCATTATCTGCAATGAAATCTTCTGTATCTAACACTTTAAATACTCTTTCAGAACCCACTATTCCCATTTGTAAGATGTTAAATCTGTCAGCAAGTTGACGAATAGGACGAAACATCATATGGATATATAATATAAAAGCAACTAATTCTCCAAGAGTTACTTCTTTACCCGAAATAATTGCCTCACCACCATACCATATAACTAATCCTATAGAGAGAGCTGAAAGAATTTCAACAATTGGGAAAAAGACAGAATAATAAAAAACAGATCTTAAGTGTGCAGACAAATGATCCTTATTTATCTGTTTAAATTTCTTGTATTCAGATTCCTCTCTATTAAAAATCTGAACCAAATTCATTCCTACAATATGTTCTTGCACAAATGTATTTATATTCGAAACTTCTTTCCTTATTTGCTGAAAAGCAGATTTTATATTTCTCTTGAACCAGGATGTTGCAATAAGTAATATTGGAATTGCAATTAAACTCATCAAAGCTAATCTCCAATCGGTATAAAACATCATACAAACAACAACAATAAGTTTAAGTAGCTCTCCAATAATAACAAAAAGTCCCTGAGAAAAAATATCAGAAATAGTTTCAATATCAGAGACTGTTCTGGTTACCAATGATCCTATAGGAGTATTATCAAAATATGTCATTCTTAATTTCAGGATGTGTTTATAAACCTTTGCTCTAATATCTTGTATTACATGTTGACCAAGCCATGTTGCAAAATAGATGTAAAAAAATTGAATTATCGCTTCTAAGAATAAGATTCCTACTAGGATTAAACTGATGAATCTTAACTTTTCTTCATTCTTGAGAATAATAAAATTATCTACCGCATGATTAATAAGTAACGGCCTTAATGGACTCAGAAAAGAAAGTAAAACAGAGAATATTATTACTAAAAACAATACCTTCTTATATGGACTAGCAAAAGTTAAGACTCTTTTGAGGAGATTAAAATCGATAGCTTTTCCAGTTGTTGATTTTGACATATTATATGTTATCTGGATATTTTACCTGAGTTAAAAAAAGTGCTTTTGCCGGCACAGAAACTCCCGCCTCGCACCTATCCTTCTTCTCAATTATTTTTTTAATTTCCGTCACTTCTATTTTACCTGTTCCAATATCAATTAAGGTTCCAACTATTGATCTAACCATATTCCTTAAAAAACGATTGGAAGAAATAGTAAAAACAAAATGATCTCCTTCATGTTTCCATTGAGCATGTGTTATATCACAATTGTTCGTAAAAGTATCCGTATTTACTTTTGAGAAAGAAGTGAAATCCTGCTCCCCTAACAAGTTTTGGCAAGCATCATTCATTCTTTCTACATTCAAATCTTTCAATACCAAATGTAGGTTTTGATTAAATATGTCTTTTTTATTAGAAACAAAATATTGATAAGTACGGGCAATTGCAGTAAAACGGGCATGGGTATCTTCCCTTACCTTAAAAATCCTTTTTACTGAAATATCATTTGGTAAAAAGGAGTTGAGTTTGGAAACAATTTTATCAGAATCAAATATTTTTTCCGTATCAAAATGAGCAAACATTTGATCAGCATGAACACCAGAATCTGTTCTTCCCGCTCCTATTATTTCTACTTCTTCTTTTAATAAAATAGATATACATCTTGTCAGTTCCTCTTGCACTGAATTAGCATTTAGTTGCTTTTGCCAACCATGGTAATTTGTTCCATTATAAGAAAGTTCTATAAAATATCTCATTAAGCGCAAAAATAAGAAAGCAAATCAATAATACTATATTAAAAAGAATATCGTTTCTTTTTTGTAAACTCGAGAAACAATATTATTTTTGTTTCCCTAAAATTAATACAATGGAAGAAACAGCAATCGACATAAATAAACTGAATGAAAAAATAAATAAAGAAAGTGCTATTATTGATCTACTTAGCATGGAGCTAAGTAAAGTAATTGTAGGACAGAACGATATGGTAGATAGACTTTTGATAGCTCTACTATCTGATGGACATATTTTATTAGAAGGAGTTCCTGGTCTAGCAAAAACATTAGCTATTAGCACTCTTGCTAAAACTATAGATGCAAACTTTAGTAGATTACAATTCACTCCAGACCTACTTCCTGCAGATATTTTAGGAACACAAATTTACAGTCCAAAAAAAGAGAGTTTTTCTGTAAAAAAAGGCCCTATATTTTCTAACTTTATTCTTGCAGATGAAATAAATAGAGCTCCTGCCAAAGTACAATCAGCTCTTTTAGAAGCGATGCAAGAAAGACAAATTACAATAGGTGATGAAACTTTCAAATTAGACGACCCATTTTTAGTAATGGCTACTCAAAATCCTATAGAACAGGAAGGAACGTACCCTTTGCCAGAAGCACAAGTTGATCGTTTTATGCTAAAAGTAATTATTGACTACCCTAAAAAGGAAGAAGAAAAACTTATTATGAGACATAATTTAGCAAAGGAATTCCCTCAGGCTAAAACCATATTAAAGACTAAGGATATTATCTCTGCAAGAGAAATAGTCAAAGAAGTCTATATGGACGAGAAGATTGAACAATATATATTAGATATTATTTTCGCTAGTCGTAATCCAGGTCAAAACGGACTAAATAAAATGAAGGACTATATTTCATTTGGAGGATCACCTAGGGCAAGTATCAACCTTGCTAAAGCGTCTAAAGCATTTGCTTTTATAAAAAGAAGAGGATATGTAATTCCAGAAGATGTGAGAGCTATGTGTTATGATGTATTAAGACATAGAATAGGTCTTACTTATGAAGCGGAAGCGGAAAACATTAGCACGGAAGATATTATTACTGAAATACTTAACACAGTAGAAATACCTTAATGAGCACTTTAGAACTTCTTAAAAAAGTACGGAAAATTGAAATAAAAACTAAAGGGCTTTCCAACCATATTTTTTCTGGAGAATATCACACAGCTTTTAAAGGGAAAGGAATGGCTTTTTCGGAAGTAAGAGGATACCAACCAGGAGATGATGTTCGGTCCATTGACTGGAATGTTACTGCCAGATACAACAATCCGTTTGTAAAAGTTTTTGAAGAAGAGAGAGAAATGACCGTTATGCTGCTAATTGATATGAGTGGAAGTTCAGATTTTGGAACACAAACACAATTAAAAAGAGAAGTTGCTACTGAAATTGCGGCTGTATTATCTTTTTCAGCAATAAATAACAATGATAAAATTGGTGTTATTTTCTTTTCAGATAAAATTGAAAAATTTATTCCTCCAAAAAAAGGGAAATCCCATATTTTAAGAATTATTAGGGAACTTATAACTTTTAAAAGCGAAAACAAAAAAACTAATTTAGAACAAGCTTTAATTTACTTTAACAATGTAATTAAGAAAAGATCTGTTTGTTTTATCCTTTCTGATTTTATGGATAATAATTTTGACAAATCCTTAAAAATAGCTAGAAAAAAACACGATATTATTGCGCTTAGAATACATGATGAAAGGGAAGAACAATTAGTAGATGTTGGGTTGATAAAATTAGAAGACACCGAAACTGGAGATTTAAAATGGGTAGACACTTCCAGTAAAAATATCAGAAAAGAATTCCGAAAGAATTATCTAATTTTTGAGGAGAACTTAAAAAAAACCTTACAACATTCAGCCGTTGATCATATCAATATAAAAACAGGCAAAGATTATGTAAAACCATTAATTAATTTCTTTAAAAATAGAAGAAGAAAATAATGAAAAAACTATTTTTTATATTTATTCTTATTAGTAGTATTTCATTCTCACAAACTGCAATTCTGGATACTAATACTATTCTAATTGGTGACCAAATAGAGTTAAATATATCTGTAGAACTTAATCTGAATGAAGAATACAATTGGCCTGAATTTACTGATTCTGTTTATAAAAAAGTAGAAATAATTAGTCAATCCGATTTAAAAGAAGATACAACTGAAAACTCTAAAATAATCTCTCAACAAATCTTATTAACTTGTTTTGATAGTGGATCCTATTATCTTCCTCCTATTGTTTTTAACAAAAATAAAAAAACAGAGGGCTTACTCCTGAATGTAAATACTATTTCAATCAACGATAGTTCAGCAATGATGGATATTACAGATACAAAAATTGGAACTAAAGATGACTACACAGCAGAAGAGATCGAAGAAAAGGAAAGAAATTTCTGGAAAAGAATTGCGTGGATAATTGGAATTCTAATGCTGTTATTTCTAATATATTATCTAATTAAAAAATATAAAAAAGGAGAGAGTGTCATTACAAAAAGAAAAATTATTGTTCCTCCTCATATTACAGCGCTAAACAAGTTACAAAACTTACAGAAAAAGAAACTATGGCAAAAAGGAGAATTGAAAGAATATTATTCAGAACTTTCCTTGATTTTAAGAGAATATACAGAAAATCGATTTAATTTCCAAGCATTAGAATTGCCAACTTCAGACATCACTAAGAATCTTAAACAAATAGATTCTAATATCTTATCAAAATTAGAATTTGTTTTACTGAAGGCAGATAATATTAAGTATGCAAAAGGACTTTCGTTAGAGGAAGAAAATAAAGAAAGTATGAAAAAATCAAAGGAATTCATCCAACTTACCAAAATAGAAAAAGATGAATCTTCTAAATAATATCACTTTTAATAATCCAGAATTATTTCTTCTGTTGATCTTACCATTAGTACATGCTTTATGGCATTTCTTCTCACAAAAGAACACAAAAAATGTTTTAAGTTTTTCTAATATAACTTTATTTAGTTCTAAAAAAATCATAAAAGAAAGACTAAGACATCTACCATATTTATTGCAGATATTATCTATTTGTTTAATCATTACTTCTTTAGCTAGGCCACAAACTAACACTAGTTGGGAAGAAAGCAAAACAGAAGGAATTGACATAATTATCTCGATGGATATTTCAGGAAGTATGCTAGCTCAAGATTTAAAACCAAACCGATTAGATGCATCAAAAAAGATAGCAACAGACTTTATAAAGCAAAGAAAAAACGACAGGATTGGACTTGTTATCTTTAGTGGAAGAAGCTTTACTCAATGTCCACTTACTACAGATAAAAAATCAGTTGTTAACTTATTTAATGATATAAAATACGGGATGATTGATGACGGAAGAACCGCAATTGGAGATGGTCTCGGAACAGCTTTAAACAGATTGAAGGGATCTAAGACAAAAAGCAAAATAGTTATTCTACTTACTGATGGAGAAAATACAACTGGTAAAATTTCACCTCTTACAGCTGCAGATATTGCAGCTTCTGATTCTATGAATGTTAAAGTTTATACGATTGGTGTTGGAACAAAGGGTATGGCAAGATCTCCAGTAGCAATAGATTTTAATGGAAATTTTGTTTACGATTATGTAGAAGTAAAAATTGATGAGCAAACATTAACAGAGATTGCAAATAAAACAGGAGGAAGATATTTTCGGGCAACCAACAATGAAAGTTTGAAAGGAATATACAATACTATTGACGAACTAGAGACATCTGAAATTGAAAGTGTTAGATTTAACACAACAACTGAGAAGTTTTATTTATTCTCACTAAGTGCTTTAGGTGTTTTTCTACTTTCATTTATTTTAAAAATAACTTATTTCAGAGGAATAAATTAGATGATAAAATTTGGACACATAGAATATCTGTTTTTACTAGGATTAATTCCAGTATTAGTGTTATTTATCTTCTTATTTAGAAAATGGCAAAGAAAAACTTCATTAAAGTTTACAACTGAGAATTTACAGAATAATTTATATTTAAGAAAATCTGATGTTAGAGAGAAATGGAAATACACATTGCAAATCTTAGCAGTCTTATTTCTCATCTTAGGTTTGAGTAACCCGCAAATTGGAACAAACTTAAAGGAGGTAAAAAGAGATGGTATTGAAATGGTAATTGCATTAGATTTGTCTAACTCCATGCTTTGTGAAGATATAAAACCAAACAGATTATTAAGATCAAAACAAGCTATCTCTGAACTGATTGATAATTTAGAAGGAGATCGAATTGGTCTGGTAGTTTTCGCTGGTAAGGCGTACACTCAATTGCCAATTACTTCTGATTATTCTGCTGCAAAAATGTTTTTAAATACTATCAACACAAAAACCATTGAAACTCAAGGAACAAATCTTTCAGAAGCAATTCGTCAATCTGTAAAATCCTTTGATTTTGAAAATAAATATAATAAATCTATCATAATAATAACCGATGGAGAAGATCATGAGAAAGGAGCTCTGATAGAAACAAAACTAGCTGCTGAGAAAGGGGTATTTATGCACACTTTATCTGTTGGAGATACAAATGGAGGTCCTATTCCTCTAACTAAAAGTAAAGGATATAAAAAAGATAGAGCAGGAAATATAATTGTAACAAAACCAAATTTTTCTTTTCTAGATACATTATCTATCTATGGAAATGGAAGACATATAAATGCAAATGATTCTGAATTTGGACTCCAACAACTCTTTAAAGAAATTAGGGAAATTGAAAAGAAAGAAATAAGTACTATGAAATTTACAGATTATTCTGATAGGTTCCAATCGTTTTTATTTGTTTCATTATTCTTATTTTTACTAGAATTATCAATACTTAATATAAAAAACAACCCAATTAAAAAGTGGATAAAGAGATGAGAAGAATTTTTGTCATAATTTGTGTGTTGATCTCAATCTTATCTTTTTCACAAGATAAAGTAGAACTACTTAATAAAGGAAACGAATATTTTCAAGAAGAGGATTTTGAAAAGGCAGAAGAATATTACAAGAAATCTTTAGAAGTAGATAACCAATATTATAAAGCAAACCTAAATACTGGACATTCATTATTCCGTCAAGCATTCTCTTTAATTCAGGAAGAAGATACTACTGGATTAAAAGAATGTTTAGAATCATCAGAACTATTCTACAGAAGCTCTTTAGAAGTTACAACAAATAAAAATGAGAAATCTGAAAGCTTATATAATTTAGGTAATGCGCAGCTTTTAAGTCAAAACTTAGAAGAATCTATTGAATCTTATAAAAAATCTCTCCGATTAGTTCCAGAAAACATGAATGCAAAACATAATCTGGCATTAGCACAATATTTGCTAAATAAAAAACAAAAAAATCAAGAGAACCAAGAAGATTCCAAACAAGAAGACAAAGAAAAGAAAAAGGATCAAAATCAAGAAGATAAGCAAAAAGAAAAAGAAGAGAAAAAAGAATCGTTAAGTAAAGAGGAAATTGAACAAATTCTAAACGCATTGGAAAGAGAAGAAAAAGAAGTGCAAGAAGATTTACAAAAGAAGAAAATAATAGGAGGAAATAAACTTCTAAAAGATTGGTAATGAGAATATTAATATCCATACTAATCTTATTTCATCCGTTATTATCTTTTTCGCAAGAACTAAAAGTATCTGTTGATAAAAATCCTGCTCTTACAAATGAAGTTATTCAATTGCAGTTCTTAATCAATGCGCAAGGAAGTAACTTTATACCTCCATCACTAACAAATTTTCATGTTTTAAATGGTCCAAGTCAAGGTTTCTCACAAAGTTATTCAAACATAAATGGACAAACTAATAGAGAGATAACAACAACTATTTCTTATAATATTCAAGCAAAGAAAGCTGGAGAATTTATAATCGGTCCAGCTTCAGTAAGTGTAGATAATCAAATTATAAAAAGTAAAAACATAGAAATCGTAGTAAAATCTACAGGCAAAAAAAATAAAAACACTAATAATGAAAAACAAGTATTTATAAAACTTCATATAAATAAATCTGAAATATTTATTGGTGAACAAATATCAGCGATATCTAAAGTTTACATAAAGAATGGTGTAAATATTCAAAATACTGAGATATCTCCGATAACATATGATGGATTCTGGGAAGATGAAGTAAAGATAAATACTAACAAACAACAAAGAGAGATTATTGATGGAGTGGCATATACTGTAATCAAATTCAGACATTCGGTTTTAACCTCTCAAAAAGATGGAGATATTATCATTCCATCATCAGAAATGAATATATCTATTCCAACCAGAGGGAAATTAATATCTAATCATCCATTTTTTGGTCCTCAATACCAAACAATCCTAAAATCTGAAAGTATAAATTCTAGGCCAAGAAAAATAAAGGTAAAAGAACTACCCCTAACTAAACCAAAACACTTTTATGGAATAGTTTCAGAAAAATTTACAATAAATACTAGTATTGATAGAGCAAATCTTAAAACTTCAGAAGCTATAAGTCTTAAAGTTATTTTTAGAGGTAAAGGGAATATAAATATGTTAGAACCTTTTGAATTAGAATTTCCTAGTTCTTTTGAAGTTTTTGATCCAACAATAACAGACGAAACATTTGTAGGAAATAATAATACTGTGGGAACAAAAACTTTTGAATATACCATAATTCCTAGAAAGAAAGGGAGTTTTGCAATTCCAGAAATTAAATTTGTTTATTTTAATCCCAAAACCAAAAAATATATAGAACTTAAAACAAAAGAATATCTTATCTCTGTTGAACAAGGAAAGCAATACATGCCTACTGATACGACTCAAAATAGTTTACTACATCTAGATTTATTAAAAAATTCAGAGTTATCATCAATTAATAAAAGAGAATTTATCTCAAAATGGTATCCATTCTCTTATTGGATAATTTCTGCTATCATCATAATATCCTATTTAGTTTATTTTATTTTATCAAAAAGAAGTATAAATCCAATTGAAAGAAGAAGAAGAAAATCGACCAAAATAGCTATAAAACGGCTAAAAAACGCACGTTTTTGCCTAAAAAACGACAATTTTGACCAATTTTTTGAAGAAACTGAAAAGGCACTTTGGGGATATTTTGCAGATAAATTTGAAGTAAACTCATCTGAACTTTCAAAAGAAACTATTGACCTTTACTTTGACAAAAGAAACATTAAACCAGAAACAAAAAACAACTTTGTTTCACTATTAAATATTTGCGAATTTGACAGATACTCTCCTTCAAAAGATAAAAACCTACAAATGGAAATAACACTAGAAGACGCTAAGGAAATAATAATTGAAGTAGAATCTGACATGAAAAAGAAATGAAAATATTAAATACAATATTAATCTTATTTATCTCAGTAAATTCATTTTCTGGAGAAAAACTATTTGAAAAGGCTGACTCTCTTTTTCAATTAAACAAAACGGACTCAGCAATATTATTATATCAAGAAATCCTAGATAAAGACATGGAGAGTCCGGAACTATATTACAATATAGGGATTTGTTATTTTCAGAAAGAAAAGTTTAAAAAAAGTAAATTTTATTTCCAAAAATCTTTAGTTCTGAATCCTAAATCAGAAATTATAAAAGGTCGAATTTCTCAATGCAACTTAAATCTAGGGAAGAAATCACCTCCAAAGATCTTTTACATTAGTTGGAAAAATAAATTACTAAGTTTTTTTTCTAAAAATGTTAGTATTATAATAAGCTTAACATCAATTCTATCTGTTTTTATCTTACTTCTTCTTAATATTTTTGATATAAAAAGAATACCAAAAAAATATATTTTTCTAACAACTCTAATCTCACTCTTTTTTCATTTCATTATCTCTTCAAAAATTGAAAAAGAAAGCATTCTTTCACTAAAAGATAATACAGAATCAATCAAATAAAGAAGGTTACGTTTGCTAAATACTCTGTGAACACCTAAGAGTTTCCTCATACACATTCTAAATCATCTGGTTTTTTCGGGAAAAATATGAGTTATTTTAGTTATATTTGTAGCTTAGTAAAAATCAAATTAACTCTATGAAAAGAAAATTACTTAGATTAACCTTATTTTTATTCTCCATTTTATTTGCAAATTCTCTTTTTTCTCAATCTAATAACTGGGAATTATATTATGATGATGAAATAAAGATTGAATATAATTATATGATTTGCGATTTTTCATCTACAGCAAGTAAAGAGATGATTATTTTCAGATTCACCAACCTTAGTGAAGAGGAGATTACATTAAACTACGAAACTGAAATTTGGTATGATAGTGTAAAGATAAATACTGAACAAAATGCAGATGAATTTCGTAAGACTATTAATCTTAATAGCAAGCAAATAATTACTATAAATTGCGAGAACCAATGGAAGGAACATGCTATTTTCTCCGCTTTTGTACACAATGAAACAAGTGAGAAATATGTTTCCTTAACAAAATTTGAATTAACAAACATAACCATATCAGATGACTAAAGTATACCTTAAAATATTAACAGCACTTATACTATTATTTACATCTATAACATCAAACTCTCAAGTAGTTCCAGTATGCGTTACTTGTGTTGATGATGATATTCTAATTACCTGTGGAGAAACAACTACGATTTTTGGAGATGGATATATTACCTCTAGTTTTTCAGATGATTTTAACAGTTGGACTACTCCAATAACACCAAATCCTGCGGTATGGAACAGCATTACACCAGGTGGGACTACAGGTAATAGTACCTGCACTTCTGCTCCAACCCCTTTTGCTAATTGTAGTGGAGGAGGAGTTATAGCAGCAGGAAATTATCTTTGGTTTCCTCATGGTTCGTCAATACCAAGACAAGCAACGACCATTGGGATTGATGTTAGTAGTGGAGGAGACCTAGCATTTGAATATAAAATGGAAGCTCAATCAGGATCATGCGATGGACCTGACCTAGCTCTAGAGGGTACTATGTTACAATATTCGATAAATTTTGGAGCTACATGGATAGATATGCCTGCAAATTTCTTTCCATTTAATGTTAATCCTGCCCCTTATACAAACATAGCGTATTTTTCCCCACTAAACCCACAATTACAAACTTTTACTTCATGGAATCAATACACAATTCCAATTCCATTAGCAGCCCAGACAGCAAATACAATTTTTAGATGGAGTCAAATCGCAGCCTCATCAACTCAATTTGATTTCTGGGGGTTAGAAAATCTTAATATAATAACTACACCTCCTGGAGGATCTGCTTATCAATGGGAAGATCTCTCCACAGGAATAATTACATTAGGACAAACATTAACAGTAAGTCCTACAGTACTGACTAATTATGAATTTACTTATACCAGTAGTTTATTAAGCTGCAGTACTACTGTGGAGGTAGATGTCGCTCCTCCTATTGTAAATCCGGTAATTGTTGTAAATCCATTAAGCCCATGCGCTGCATCCACAGATTTAGATGCGAATGTTAATTTTAATACATGTAATTATAAAATCTATTTATACGATAATGGAGGAGATGGATGGGTTACTATTCCTCAAACTTCCTCTTCAATTGATAATAGATTAGAGGTGTATGTTGATGGAGTTTTATTCCAAACAATTACTATGAGCCCTCCAGGATTAGGACCAGATCCTTATGGGCCTGGTACAGATCAATACGGACCTGTTATCTGGAACATTCCAATTTCTGCGGCTCCTGGAGCAACTTTTGAAACAAGATTTCTGACAGGAGGTCCAAACCCAGCAGAATGTGCATATTTCATTACAGATAACCAAGGCCAACTAATAATTGACCCGACTAGTGCACTTCCATATCCAAGTAATGCTATTTCAGCAATGG
>Ga0208971_1000665_pt1 | contig 23090 bp, 16 predicted proteins | sample AOAMet1_18_M0_10_2_FD_188229 | JGI IMG/M metagenome (GOLD analysis project Ga0208971, IMG submission 188229) | Ammonia-oxidizing marine microbial communities from Monterey Bay, California, USA - CAN11_18_M0_10 (SPAdes) | ecosystem: Environmental > Aquatic > Marine > Intertidal zone | place... | reverse complement strand
CACCCAACCTTTCGACCGAATCAGAAGTGACCATTTGCGATGGCGCCCCGACCACCCTCAGCGCCGATGCCGATGCCAACAGCACCTTGGATTGGGACGGCACCGGCGGACCAACACTGGCCATTTCCAACGGCGGAACATACGTGGTCACCGCAGTACTGGGGACCTGCACAGAAATCCAATCCGTCACGGTCACCGATCAAGCTTCTCCGACCATCAGCCTAAATCAACCCAATGACTTGGATATCTGTGACGGTGAATCGGTCACCCTCACCGCCGAAACAGACCTTCCTGCCAGCATCCAATGGACAAGCAATGGCGAGGTAAGCTTGGGGCCCACCATCTCCGTAGAGGCCACGGGCACCCTCCTGGTGGAGGCTGAAGCCGGCGGCTGTCCTGGCACTCCAGAATTTGTGTCCGTCAATGTCTTGCCGCTTCCAGAAGCCAACATCCAGTCTTTTCCAGACGAACTCTGCTTTGGCGAGACGGGATGGGTATCGGCAGTGCCCAGCTCCGGCACCACCGTCGACAGCTGGACCTTGCCGCCCGGAACCACCGACTTGAATCAAGCCGGTCCAGGTGCCTACACGGCCAACCTCATCGCCAACAACGGCTGCCTCAATTCGGCATTTTTTGTGCTCAACGCCCTCCCTCCCATCGTCTATGACCTCCAAGGTCCGAGCGGCGCATGCACCGGCGAAAGCATCACCCTCTCGGTCGAGGGAAACTTCCAAAATGCAGCGTGGTCCAACGGAAACACTGGCAACAACATCACGCTCGCTTCTGCCGATGGCGAAGGCCCTTTCACGGTGACCGTGTCCCTGGACGCTTGCGAAGCCACCGCCACCACTGCGGTCGAGTGGTGGCCCGTCCCATCTGTAGGCCTGATGGAGGACACTGTCACCCGCTGTGTCTTGGATCCTGCAATAGAATGGACTTGGCCCGCCCAATCGATGTCCGCCGTAGGCTGGTGGGTCTGGAGTGTGAATCAAATCACGACTACAGACAGCCACCTGTGGGAGCAAGAAGGCGATTACACCGTCCGCGTCCTCGACAGCATGACGGGATGTGCAGATTCCACAAACGTCTACGTCAATGTCTTGCCGAACCTCGCAGTAGACGCCGCACCATTTTCCGGAATCGTGTGCTGGGACGAGACCACAGAGGTATTGGCCGAGTTGCGAGCGGTGGAGGGCACCGATCTAGACGAACTGCCCTACACCCTCTTTTGGAATGATCCCGAAGTCGAGGGACTCAATCCTACAGTCGGAGCGGGAACGTATCTGTTGGAAGCGGAAAACGCCTGTGGCAAGGACATCGCCATTGTCGAAGTCACACAGGAATACTGTGGGTGCGACATGTGGATGCCCACGGCTTTTACGCCCGACAATGACGGCATTAACGATGGATTGAAGGTCGAAACCAACTGTCCACAATTGGACGAATTCAGCCTCGAAGTCTACGACCGCTGGGGACAATTGGTCTGGCACACGGACAATCCCGATCGGGTATGGATGGGCCAGTCAGAAACCCTCAAGGGTGAAGGCCTGCACTATGCACAAGACGGCATCTATGGCTACCGCCTCTTCTGGAAATACAGCGAAACTGGAATCCCCCTCCTCCAAGAGCGCCGCGGACACGTGCACTTGTTGCGCTGACCGCTGGTGACCTTCGGTCGCCACAAGGATGGGCCACAGGCTATCTTCGCCTCCCATCTGACGGCATGACAACAGCCAAGACATTTGACCTCATCATTGTGGGCGGAGGAATCGTAGGCGCGGCCGCGTTTCTCAAGCTCCAGCGACGCCATCCACAGGCGCGCATCGCGCTGCTGGAAAAGGAGGATATCCTGAGCGATCACCAGACCGGCCACAACAGTGGCGTGATCCACAGCGGACTGTATTACCCACCGGGAAGCCTCAAGGCCACCAATTGTGTCAAGGGACGCCACGAGTTGGTGGCTTTTGCCAAGGAGTACGGCGTAGAACACGATGTCTGCGGAAAGGTCGTGGCCGCAGCCACGGAGGACGAACTCCCCATGCTCGAGAAAATTCATGGGCTGGGCATTCAAAACAACATCGAGGGCTTGGAGCGCATCGAAGGCCAGGCTGTTCGAGACATCGAGCCCCACGTCAAGGCCGTGGCTGGATTGTGGGTGCCCTGCACGGGCATCATTGACTTCAGAGCAGCCACCGCGAAAATGGCCGAAGTGGCCATGGGCATCCAGCCGGAAAGCCGGGTTTTCACAGCTGTTGAGGCCACCGACTTCACACAGAATGCCGATGGCGTGACCGTTCACACCCGACAAGGCGACTTCGACGCTCGGGGACTCGTGGTGTGTGCAGGCTTGCAAGCAGACCGCCTTGCGCGAAAGGACGGGGTGGCCCTTCCAGAGCGCGTGGTGGGCTTCCGAGGCGACTACTACGAACTGGAGGACCACGCCAAACACAAGGTCCGCAACCTCATCTACCCCGTCCCGAATCCTCAGTTCCCCTTCCTTGGGGTGCACTTCACCCGGATGACCAACGGCGACATCGAATGCGGCCCCAATGCCGTGTTCACCTTCAAACGCGAAGGCTACGGCAAGACAGACTTCAACCTCAAAGACACGGCAGAAGCCCTCGGCTATGGCGGCACCTGGCGCCTGTTCTTCAAGAACATGTCCTTTGGCATCAACGAATACCGCCGGGCATTTTCCAAGAAGCTCTTCCTCAAGACCCTACAGCGGCTCGTACCCTCCTTGGAAATGGACGACCTGCGCCCAGGCCGAAGTGGGGTCCGAGCGCTGCTTTTGAGGCCCGATGGTGACACCAAAGACGATTTCCGAATCATCTCCCAAGGACGAAGCGTTCACGTCTTAAACGCCCCTTCTCCAGCCGCGACAGCCGCATTGGCCATTGGCGATCACATTGCCGACGAAGTCGAAGCACAAGGACTTCTCGCCTGAGGCCGACTTTTAGCCGCGTATATTCCCCAAATGGGACGTGCACTGCGCAAAGGGAAAACCTATTCTGAACAGGCCATCCAAAAAGGATGGCTCTTTTACGACTGGGCGAACTCCGCTTACTTCCTCGTCATCACCACGGCGATCTTCCCCATCTTCTACACGGCCATCACCACCACGGAAGGGGCCACCGGCACCGATTCTGACCTCGTCACTTTTTTTGGACGTGAATTCATCAACACCCAGCTCTACAGCTATGTGATTGGGGCGTCTTTTGTGATTGTCATTCTGGCCTCGCCCTTGCTTGCAGGCATGGCCGACTATTTGGGCCGCAAGCTTCACTTCCTCAAGTTCTTCTGCTATTTGGGGGCCGCGGGTTGCATTGGCCTGTTTTGGTTTGACCCCAACCACTTGGAGTGGAGCATGTCCGCCCTCTTCATGGCCAACATCGGCGCTTGGGGCAGCCTGGGATTCTACAACGCCTTCCTTCCAGAAATCGCCCCCACCGAAGAGCAAGACCTGCTGTCGGCCAAGGGGTTTTCTTGGGGCTTTACGGGCTCCGTGCTGCTGCTGCTGCTCTGCTTGGCCTTGATCATGGGCATCGGAGACCACCTTACGCGCTGGGCCTTTATTGCTGTGGGCATATGGTGGGCAGGATGGTCCCAGATCACCTTTCGCAGGCTGCCGATTCAACCCAAATCACGGCCCGATGGCAACCTCCTCTGGCAAGGCTTTAAAGAGCTCAGGCTGGTCGCACAACAACTCAGGGGCAAAACGCGCATCACCCGTTATTTGCTCAGCTTTTTCGTGATGAGCATGGCCGTACAGACCATCATGCTGATGGCAAGTTCTTTTGGCATTAAAGAAGTCAAACTGGCCACCGATGAGCTCATCATCGCCATCATCCTGGTGCAGGTCATTGCCATCCCCGGCGCCTTTCTGTTCAGCTGGTTGTGCCAACGCATCGGCAACGTGAAGGTGCTGCTGCTCGCCACTTGTTTGTGGACGGGCGTTTGTCTCTTTGCCTATTTCCTCGTGGATGGATCCTTCATGTTTTTCATCGCGGCCGGTATCATTGGATTCATGATGGGCGGGACCCAAAGCGTCAACAGGTCCACCTATGCCAAAATGCTGCCCGATACAGACGACACCACCTCGTACTTCAGTTTTTATGAAGTCCTGGAGAAATCCGGCGTGGTCATCGGCATGTTCAGCTGGGGCTACATAGAGGGCTTTACAGGCAGCATGAGAAACTCACTCCTGGCCCTCATCGGCTTTTTTGTGGTGGCGCTGATTTTATTGGCCTCCATTCCCAAAGCCGAAGCGCAGCCCGAGATTGCGTGAGCTTGTGGTGACAGACTTCTGAATCAGTCGACTTCCAAGAAGGCCTGCTCCACCAATCGGAATTCTACCCGACGGTTCTTGGCCCTGCCCAAGTCATTGGCATTGGTGGCCGTTGGCCACTGGCTTCCGTGGGCTGTGGTCCGCATTCGATCGGGGGCAACACCGATGTCGAGGAGGTATTCAAACGCGGTGTCCGCCCTCTTTTTGGACAGCACTGAATTATAGCCCTCGGGGCCGGTTGCATCGGTGTGACCGTGCACCTCTAAGCGCAAGAACCGATTTCGGCGCAGCATGCTCCCCCACCGTTCGAGCTTGGCCATGTCTTCCTTTTGGAGGGTGGCATCGTCAAAATCAAAATGCAACGTATCCCGCTCCAACTCCTCTACGCGCGTCAGGGGCTCGGGAGGGTCTTGCATTTCCAATTCAATCTTGCGCACGAGACAGGCGCAGTCCTCTGGCGCGTCTACCGGAACCACCTCTACCCCATCCATGTAGACATAGGCCCAGTCTGAGGCATCCTTGGGGGCATCTGCCGACAGTGCAAGTCGGGTCTCTCCTTTTGCATCGAAATTCCCCAAGGTCAGCCAGCGCTCACCGCCCTCGGCTTGAACGGCATCGGAAAGCTTGACCCAGCCTGTAGATGCTTCGAGAAAATGACCGCGGGGATTCTGCATCTGAGGGACATAATCCAAAATGTAATCCCGCTCACCTGAGGGTTTATCGGCACTCAACAGCGCCCCAATCCCATCGGCAACCACACCCGCTTTCTCTGCTGCAGAATACCAAAACGAGACACAAACCCATTCTTTGGGCGCCAAAGACCGTTTCAATTCCGTGCTCAGGTACTCCCGATAACGCCACTTTGCTCGGCTAAAAACCACCAATCCGCCGTAGGCATCCCCCTCTAATCCAGGTTCCTCCCCAAATCTATTGATGGGCACGCCCGCCGCCGCAGAACCGCTGCAAGACGCGAAGTGATCGGGGGTACCTTCTGTGGGCTGCTCCCAATTGGCCAGCGTTCTCAGGCGCTGCTGGTTGTAATCAGAGGGACAGAATTTTTTCGATTCAAACCCACCATCGGGCACCAAATTGGCCGCATCAAGCACAGCCACCGGGGTCTGCGCAGCAGCCCCAATTCCCATACTTACAACGACCAACCCAACGGTCGGCAGCCTCCACATGGCCTTATTTGATCCGGAAAGTCACCCGGCGGTTCTTGGCCCGAGCAAGGTCGCTGTCCTTGGTGCTGGCAGGGTCCGAGTTCTCCAACCCGCTCACCACTATGCTGCCTTCTGCAACACCTTGTGAGGTCAAGTAACGCTTGACCTGTTCAGCCCTTTTGCGGCCCATTTCAGCAAAGCGGGGGTTGATTTTGCCTTCCGATACTTCGTCATCGTCGCAATGGCCCATGACTTCGAGCATCCAGCTCGGGTTGGACTTCAATGCGTTGGCCAAACGGTTCAAAGAGGCTTTCCCATCTTCTGTAAAAGCGCGTTTCACAAACGCGTAGTAGACTGCGGTGCGGCCGACCAAGTCCCTCCCTGAGAGGTCAGAAGGCAATGCCGCTCCACCGTAGACCAAATCCGGAGCTGTATTGGAAGAGCGCGAGCAGTTGCACTGGCTCTTGGCGTCTACAGGGACCACTTTTACGTTGTCGATGTAGTAGTAGGCGTGCATGGTTTGGACCCCGGTAATGGAAGACGGCTTTCTGACCTTCACCTCCTCGATGTCTCGTGAACCATTGAATCCCCCGATGGTCATGTACTCCTCCTGACCGGTTCCGAGCACCGTACCGCATACAGTCTCCCAACCTTCCATCAGTTGCATCACCTTGTCTGTGCGGTGCATCACCTGGGGTTGGCGGTCTACAATTCCGAGGTTGGGCTGCATCTCCTTTCGGTCGGAGAAGTAGGCACCGATGCCGTTGACAGCATATTTCGAGAGGTCGCTCAGGGAAATGTCAAAGCTGACGCAGTACATCTGGTTGGCTTCGAGGTTTTCCGACAAGCGCACTTGGAAGTACGTGCGGGCGATTTTGGGCGATTTTGTGAACGCCCGAAACCCACCGTAGCGGTTTCCATCCGCAGGGTCTTCGTAGCCATAGCTGTTGGCAGGTACCGCCACTTTTTCGCTTTTGACATCTGTCGAAAACAGATCCAACGGCGCGTCTGTGTATGGAAACCAGTCGGTCGTAGTCTCCTCGAGCTGTCCGTATGCCTTGAGGCGCTTCACATCTCCGTTCTCGAAACTGCCGTTGGGAACGAGGTTGTCCTCCTGGGCATTCAAGTCGGCGTCAAAGGCCGGATTTAACAGCGCAATACAAGCGCCAGTCATCATCAATTTCCGCATGATTTTCCTGTTGTGATGGTCCCCCTCAATTTCCGCTCCGCTTGACTTCGTCGATGAAAGTCCTCACACGGTCGGGGTCGATATCGGGGTAAACACCGTGGCCCAAGTTAGCCACATGGCCACCGCGCCCAAAATCCGACAACATTCGTTGGGTAGCCTCCCTCACCTCAGCCTCGGAGCCGTACAAAACCGAGGGGTCCAAGTTGCCCTGAAGCACGTGGTGGGGCGCCCTGCTGCGGGCTTCTGCTATCGGGGTATGCCAATCAATGCCCAACGCCGCGCAAGGCAAGGTGGCCAAACGGTCCAACTGCCAGCTGGCGCCTTTGGCAAAAACGATGAGTGGCGCGCCTTGAACCTCCTCGCAAATTCTCCTCAAACGGGGCATGCTGTAACGTTCAAAAAGACCTGCATCCAATGCCCCTGCCCAGCTGTCAAACAACTGCAGCACCTGCGCACCGGCAGCCACTTGCGCATTGAGGTAAACGATGGTCGCGTCGGTAATGCGATCGAGCAAGTCCTCAGCCAATTCGGGGTTGGAGCGCAACATGCGCCTGGCCTTGCTCCACTCCTTGCTTCCGCCGCCTTCGACCATGTAACAAAAAATCGTCCAAGGAGCACCCGCAAAGCCAATCAGCGGCACCCGGCCATCCAACGCCTGACGGGTCATGCGCATGGCATCCATCACATAACGCAGATGCTCCTCTGGTTCTACGGGGTGCAAACGGCCAAGGTCAGCGCGAGAGCCAATCGTCTCTGCGAAGCGCGGCCCGACTTTTTCGACCAACTGATAAGGAAGGCCCATTGCTTCGGGGACCACCAAAATGTCACTAAACAAAATGGCGGCATCCACCCCCAGCAAATCCACGGGTTGCAGCGTCACTTCGCAGGCCAACTCTGGGGTCTCAACAAGTTCCTTAAAACCAGACAACCGACTCCGAATGGCCCGGTATTCTGGCAGAATCCTTCCCGCTTGGCGCATGAGCCAAACCGGCGGTCGGGGCGTATTCTCTCCGGCGAGAACCCGAAGGAGCAAATCGTTTTTGACGGTCATGGTGAAGGCAACAACAAGGGAGAGGTTCGGTTCGCAATCCGCGCTTTAAAACGCAGCGCGCTCAGTGCAAAGTCTTAAACAACGCTTCTTCTAGGAGGTCAAAGGGATGAACGGTCACATTCCCAACACCTTTGGATTTGGCATCGCATTCCCTCAAGTACCCAAAGATGCGGGCCACCTTTCGGGCGGGGTAATTGCGCGCAGCGCGGGCATACTCTTTGGCCGCAAAGGGATGCACCCGCAATGCACTCGCCACAGCAGAAGGGTCGTGGCTGGGGAGGTGATGGAAAGCCAAAATCCGGCTGAAATAATTCGTCAGCACAGGCAGAATCCGAGGCACAGGATTGGACTTCTCGTTGGCCCGCATGTATTGGACAATCCGCGTCACACGGCCTACATCCTTTTCTGCAAGGGCGCCGGTCAATTCGAAGATGTTGTACTCTTTGGAAATCCCGATGTGCTGCTCAATCAAGGTGTCGCTCACCTCGCCCCCTTCGGGCAATGCGATGAACAGCTTTTCCAATTCCCCGGCCACTTTCTTGAGGTCATTGCCGAGGTATTCGGCCATCACTTGCGCCGTGCGCGGACTGATGCGCCGTCCTTTGGACTGAACAAAACCTTCGATCCATTCCGGCAGCTTGTAGTCGCGGATTTTGGTGGATTGAAACACCACCCCCGCCTGTTGAATGCGCTTGACCGCACCCAGCCTTTTGTCGGGCATTTTGTTGCGGTGCACCAGCACCAGAACAGTAGAAGAAACGGGATTGTCAGCGTATGCAGCGAGCTTTTCGAGCTTGTCCTTGGACTTCCACTCCCTGAGCTCTTGGGCCTCCTTGACGAGGACCAAACGGCGTTCAGCCATCATGGGAAACTGCCGTGCAGCGGCCAGCACCTGGTCGAGGTCACTGTCCCGTCCGTACAAAATGGTTTGATTGAAATCGCGTTCGTGCTCCTCCAGAGCATGCGCCTCAACCGCGTCAGAAAGGGCGTCCAAATAAAAAGCCTCTTCCCCACCCAGCAGGTAGAGTGGCGCAAACTTGCGCTCCCGAATGTCATCGAGCAGAGGCTGGAACCCTTTCACGCCTTATCCGATGAATGCCGGAGCAACCACAATTTCCTTGCTCCCCTTGGTGTGGGTATAGAATCCTTCACCGGATTTGACACCGAGCTTACCTGCCATGACCATGTTGACCAACAATGGGCTGGGAGCATACTTCGGTTGTCCAAAGCCGTCTTGCAACACCCGCAAGATGCTCAAACAGACATCCAGCCCAATGAAATCGGCGAGGTGAAGCGGCCCCATGGGGTGCGCCATACCCAGCTTCATCACTTGGTCGATTTCAGCCACTCCAGCGACACCCTCGTGCAGGCTGCAAATGGCTTCGTTGATCATCGGCATCAAAATCCGGTTGGCCACGAAACCAGGGTAATCGTGGACTTCTACCGGAATTTTGCCCAGTTGCTGAGACAGCGCTACAACGGTAGCTGTCGTGGCATCACTGGTATCATAACCCCGAATAACCTCCACCAATTTCATAATGGGGACAGGGTTCATAAAGTGCATGCCGATGACCTTGTCAGGGCGGCCTGTGGCGGCGGCGATGCGGGTAATCGAAATGCTCGATGTGTTTGTGGCCAAAATGGCATTTGCAGGAGCCGACGCGTCGATCTGCTCAAAAATCTTGAGCTTGAGGTCCAAACGCTCGGTTGCAGCCTCGACCACCAAGTCGGCATCGGACACGGCACCGTGCATCTCCGATGAAGTCTTGAGCCGTGACAATGTGGCGGCCTTGTCTTCTGCGGAAATCCGCTCCTTGGCCACCAAGCGGTCCAAATTCCGCTCAATTGTAGCCTGTGCGCGGTCCAAGGCAGCGGCATTCACGTCAATCAGAGCCACCTCGTGTCCTGACTGCGCAAAGACATGGGCAATGCCGTTGCCCATGGTACCCGCCCCAATGACGGCCACTTTGAAAACGGACGCGCTCATTCTTCTGCAGCCGGTTCGTCCTCCGACACTTCCTCAACAGCGTCTTCCACCGCCTCGGCTTCCTTCTCTGCCTGAGGCGCGGCCTTTGGGGCCTCGCTTTCTGCTGCAGCTTCTTCAGTTTGATCCTCCGCAGCAAATGGCAGAACCTCCAAGCTATTGAGCTCGTTGTACCAGGTGCACAGTTTTTTTAGGTCGCTGTGGTACACCCGCTCTTGATCGAGGTCGGGCACCACCTCGGTCACGAAAGCGCGCAACGTATCGTGGGGTGCTTTGGAATCGGGCGCCTCTCCTCCTTTGAGGTGGGCATGTAAGGTGTTCAACACCTCCGACAGCGGCAGGTCTTCATCATAGGTGAAGATGCTGATGTCTTCGAAACTTGAAACCCTAGCAGAAGAGGGGACAGCGCTGCGCTTGCCCTCCCTCATGCTCTCCACTACAATGGCGCGCTGGGTTGTGTTCAGCACTTTGTAGAGCCCCGGTTTGCCAGAAATGGCCAGAATGTCCTTCGGTTGCATGGTGCAAAATACCGCTGTTCGCCCTTTGCACGGCCCTTTTCATTGCATGGAGTCGATTTGGCTTTCCAACAGAAAGCCCCTTGTAATCCACAAAGTCCACTTCAATCTCCCTTGGGGACCGGCCAAGTTCGAGACTGAACCAGCATTCCATCTCCTCCCCGACTCCAAACAGCAGTTCGCAAACCATTCGAAATCATCAACATGGAAGAAGAAAGCGCCAAATCATACCGCGCTACCTGATCGGCCACTTTCTCATCCAATGGAACGTGGGGCGCCTTGACCTCCACAGCCAAGTGCACCGAACCCATACGGTCAAAACAGGCAATATCGACGCGCCCGGAAACTTGCCCGAACCGAACGGGGTGCTCCAGCACCATGCGACCCAAAGGCCAGCCTGATTCAACCAACGCCGCAACAATGTGTTGCCGCACCCACTCCTCGGGCTCCAAGGCCACCCATTTTCGCCGCACCAAACATCGCAGCTGCCATTTGCCCGCGCTGCATTGAACCGCCATGTCAGGCGCTTCAAAAGCCAAGGGCGGCCACTGTAGCCTAGGGTCGTCTGTGCATTGTGAATCCGTCACCCTGCGAAAGTGCAAAATCCTTCCACTACATTGTGACCGCTGAACACCTTTCACCATGAACCGACCCACACGGTTATTCGATTTCCCCCGCTACCAGCTTGCCAACGGACCTTTGGACGTCATGATGACGATGCCAAATGGCGGCAAGACCATCACTTACTCCACGTCCCAATTTGTGGCGGAAATGGACCAAGTGAGCCTCGGGCTCATTGCCATGGGACTCCAACCCGGAGACCGGGTGGCCCTGATTTCGCACAACAACCGTTGCGAATGGAACCTGATGGATCACGGGACACTGCAAGCCGGAGGCATCGATGTCCCCATTTATCCGACCATGACGCCGGATGACTATGTGTACATCTTGAACCACAGTGAATCGCGTTTCTGTTTTGTGAGCAATGCGGACCTGTTCCAAAAGGTCAGCTCGATACAAGACCAAGTGCCGTCTTTGGAGGCAATTTTCACCTTTGAAGAAGTGCCCGGCGCCCGTTCTTGGCGAGAAGTAACCGACATGGGCGCTGCCGCTGAAGCGGAAGCGACGGCCGAATTAGAGAAGCGGCGCGATGCTGTGGTCCAAGAAGACATGGCCACCATCATCTACACCTCTGGCACAACCGGCCGGCCCAAAGGTGTGATGTTGAGCCACATGAACATCGCCCAAAACGCCCTCCACAGCATCCCCAGGCTGCCCGAACGCGTAGCGGGCACAGAATACCGCGTATTGAGCTTCCTGCCTGTCTGCCACATCTTCGAGCGGATGCTGCATTACCTCTACATGCATGAAGGGGCGAAAATCCATTTTGGAGAAAGCTTGGAAACGGTCAAAGACGATCTGGGCTCGGCACAACCGCACATGTTTACCGCTGTGCCACGTTTGCTCGAAAAATTCCACGACGCCATCGTGGCCAAAGGACGAGAAGCGGGTGGCGTGAAATCGGCCATCTTCAACTGGGCCGTAGGTCTGGCACTAGAATGGGAGCCCGACGGACGCAATGGCGGTTTCTACGAATGGAAATTGGGCATCGCACGAAAACTGGTTTTCGATAAAGTCAAGGCCGCGCTTGGACTCACCGAAATCATGGCGGTGGCATGCGGATCTGCCGCGCTCGCGCCGAGGTTGGCACGCTTCTTTAACGGAGCAGGAATCCCTGTTTACGAGGGATATGGCCTCACCGAGACCTCCCCTGTGGTCTCTGTCAATTCACTCAATGCGCCCGACATGCTTCGCATTGGCACGGTAGGCAAACTCATCGCCGACACCGAAATCCACATCGCTGAAGACGGAGAAATTCTGGTCAAAGGCCCGCAAGTGATGATGGGCTACTATAAAGACGGAGACAAAACCGCTGAAGTACTCAAGGACAACTGGTTCCACACCGGCGACATCGGCATCATCGAAGATGGATTCCTGCGGATCACAGACCGCAAAAAGGAGATGTTCAAGACCTCTGGCGGCAAATACGTCGCCCCACAACTCCTGGAAAACGCCATCAAAGCGTCCCGGTTTGTGGAGCAAGTGATGGTCATTGGTGAGAGCCGCAAGCACCCCGCTGCTTTGGTGGTTCCCGACATGGTCTTCCTGGCCGAGTGGTGCAAGCGACACGACCGCCCTTGCCCTGCCCAATCAGACGTCCCCCAAGACGAAGAGATTTTGGCTCGGATTCAACAGGACTTGGATGGACTCATGGCCCCATTTGCATCTTGGGAGCGCGTCAAGAAAATCCGCGTGCTGCCTGAGCCATTCACGATCGAAGGCGGCGAATTGACCCCGACCCTCAAACTCAAGCGCAAGCCCATTTTGGCCCGCTATGCTGAGGCGATCGAGTCCATTTACACCTGAGCGTGAAAGACACCCTGCAGGCATGGGATGAAGCCCTGCTGCTGCTGCTCAATGGCACACCCGAATGGCTGTCGGGAGCCGGTTGGTGGTTGAGCCAGCCCTGGTGCTCTACACCGGTTTATTTGTTTGTGATTTGGCGCCTTTTCAAAGGCGTCCCATGGCGAACTGGAGCCTTGAGAATGGCCATGGTCTTGGTCACATTTGCTGGAACAGATGCCATCAGCAGCCGTGTTCTTAAACCCGGATTCGAAAGGCTTCGGCCCAGCCACAATCCTTCCCTCTCCACAACGCTCGTCTTGCATCAAAATCAAGACGGCACAGTCTACCGAGGCGGCCGTTTTGGCTTCGTCTCTTCGCACGCTTCAAACACCTTTGGCTTGGCCGCAATTGCCTTCCTCATTCTGGGCAAATCCGCCACCCGATGGCTGTGGGTTTGGGCGGGAGTCGTGAGTTGGACGAGGTTGTATTTAGGGGTGCATTATCCGGGTGACATCGTGTTTGGATCGCTTTTCGGCATAGGATTTGCGGCAGCGACGCACGTCCTTTTTTCGCGCTTCATAACGCCAAAACCGACCCCATGAACCCCCTTGCACCCATCCTGTTATTGGCCGTCTTTTTTGGTGGCGGATGTGGATCGGTCACCCGCCACATTTTTGGCGTTTGGCTCAATGGGAGAACCCCCCTTCCATTGGGCACTTTATTGGCCAACATAGCCGCCACAGCCCTCTTGGCTTGGGCCGCCACTCGGCTCGCTGCAAAATGGCCCGACCACCCCACCCTTCAAGCCGCTGTTGCCATCGGCTTTTGTGGTGGCTTCAGTACGTTCAGCACATTCAGCGCAGACACCCACAAATTGCTTGCTGAAGGGCAATGGACATGGGCGCTGGCCAATGTCTTGGTCAGCGTTGCGGGGTGCATCCTGGCTTTTGCCCTCGTCAGCGGCATCATGCGGCGTTAAATTCAGCCCCCAATTCCCTGTTCTATGTCGACCAAGCTCGCCTTTTCCATCCTTCCCTTGCTGGTGATCAGCCTCTGGAATTGCTCCTCCTCCAACGCGTTGGTTGCCCAGCTTCCTCAGGGCGTTACTGCCGAGAACACCCCACCCAAAATCACCGTAGCCATCACCGTAGACCAGATGCGCGCCGATTACCTCAGACGTTACAACAGCAGCTTTGGGGAAATGGGATTCAAGCGCTTCTTTAACGAAGGGTTTATCGGCATGGACCACCATTTCAGTTACGCGCCTACCTATACCGGTCCTGGCCACGCCAGCATTGCCACCGGCACCACGCCAGCCGTACACGGCATCATCGGCAACAATTGGTACTCCAGATCAGAAGGGCGTGTGGTCTATTGCGCAGAGGACTTCTCGGTGGATCCGGTCGCCATGCCCGATACGGATCCTGAAAACAAAGGGCGCATGTCCCCCATACGCATGGGGTCCAGCACGTGGGCCGACGAATTCAAACTCCACTTCAGCGGGCGGGACGGGGATGTCCCCAAGGTCATCGGCGCCAGCATGAAAGACCGCGGTGCCATTCTGCCTGCCGGGCATGCAGCGGACGCCGCTTATTGGCTCAATGCTGGAGACTTTATTACGAGCACCCACTACATGGAAGAACTGCCCAAATGGGTGCAGAAGTTCAATGCCTCTGATGCAGTGGAAAGCCTCATCGCAGAGGGCTGGGATCTGCGTGATGACGCCGGTTCTTACACCGGCAGCATGGCCGACAACAACCCGTTCGAGGGGACCTGGACCGGCGGAGAACGCCCTGTCTTTCCCTATGACCTCGCCGCTTTGGCACAGGCCAATGGTGGGCTGGACATCATCAAGGGCACCCCCCACGGCAACACCCTCCTCGTAGACTTCGCGCTGATGGCCATCAAGGCCGAGAACTTGGGTGCCGATGAAACGCCTGATGTACTGGCGCTGTCGTTCAGCAGCACCGATTACGTGGGACACAAATTCGGCGCCCATGCCATGGAGACTGAGGACACATACCGTCGGCTGGATGACGAACTCGCCCGCCTGTTCTCGGCCTTGGACGAAATGGTGGGCAAAGGCCAATGGACCGCCTTCCTGACCGCCGATCACGGCGGGGTCACCGTCCCCGGGCTCGAAAAGCAAAGGGGACTGCCCGTGGACTACTGGAACCCCGAGCCCATGAAGGCCCGGGTCGACACCGCCCTCCGCGCGCGTTTCGGCAGAGGCGACCTGGTGCTCAAATACGACAACGACCAGTTCTTCCTCGACCGCCCATTGATGCGGGACGCAGGCATCGATGCAGATGCCGTGGCCCGTTTCGTGGCAGAAGTAGCGGCCGAGGCTCCTGAAGTACAGCGCACATTGACCGCCGCGGACCTTCGCGTTGGAGCCTTCACCGAAGGGGCAGAGGCCACGGTGCTGCGCGGTTGGCACCCCAAGGCTTCCGGCGACGTTGTGGTCATGCTCAAACCCGGCTTCCTGGAATACGGCCGGACCGGAACCAGCCACGGGAGCCCTTACGCCTACGACACACACGTGCCCTTTCTCATCATGGGCCCTGGAGTACCCAACGGCGCCACATACGAGCGCACCGAAATCCGGGACATTGCCCCCACCCTTTCAGCGCTGCTCGGATTCCCTCGCACCAGCGGCTGCACCGGCAAGCCCATGAAAGACCTGTTCGACTGACCATGGCCATCACCCACCGCATCGAGAGGGCCGGAAGGCACGAACTCCTCATCCACGCCCAGTTTCCCGCGGGCACCGACCACCTTCACCTGCCCGTCTGGAGGCCAGGGCGCTATGAACGCGGCGACTTTGCGCGCCTCGTGCGCGGCATGGAGCAATGGGATGGACAAGATTGGCAGTCCCTCCGAAAATCCGACCTCCACGTCTGGAGCTGCTCGACGCTGCAAGACCCTGCCCATGAGGTACAAGTGCGGTACAGGTTCACGGCAGCGCGTCTGGACGCCGGCAGCACCTGGGCAGACGACAAACTGCTCTATGTCAACCCCGTCAACTGCCTGCTCTTCCACCCCGACCTCGCCGACGCTCCAGTCACCGTGCACCTCCCAGACATTCCCCAGGATTGGCGCATAGCCACAGCGCTGCTTTCCACCAAGGCCGAGGATGGTCGTCAACTGCATGCCGATGGGACGCAGCATCTGATGGACAACCCCTGGATTGCCGCTCCGAAGCACGACCTGCATCACGACACTTATGAAGTGGACGGGATCCCCTTCCATATCCACGTCTGGGGCAAACGGCACTACGATACGGAAGCCTTCTTGGAAGCCCACCGGAAATTCACCTCAAGCCAGATGGCAGCTTTTGGTTGGCTTCCGGTGCCGGAATACCATTTTCTCTATCTCTTCCCCGATTTCCCGGCAAGGCATGGCGTGGAGCACGAAGCTTCTACAGTCATCGCCTGGGGACCAGCCGACGGCATCACCTGTGAAGAAGGAGAAGCTTCACTGGGGTACGAAGAGGTCATCGATATTGCGAGCCACGAACTCGTGCACACTTGGAACGTCAAGCGTTTCCGACCCGCCGAATGGATGCCTTACGATTTCACAGGCCCCTCGCCGAGTCGGATGGGATACATCGCGGAGGGCGTCACCACCTATCTCGGCGACCTCTTCTTGCTCGAGGCCGGTGTCATCGAAATGGAGGGCTGGCTTCGGCGCTTTGAAAAGCTGCTGACCCGCCATTTATGGAACCCCGGTCGCCTTCAGACCTCGGTAGCCGACAGCAGCTTCGACACCTGGCTCGATGGCTACGGCGTGGGCGTCCCCCACAGGCGCGGTAACATATACGTGGAGGGCGCCGTGTTGGCCTTTCTCTGCGATGTGGCCCTCAACCGGGCTGGAGGAGGATGGCTCATTGATGCGCTCTCGGAGTTGACAGGACCGGATCAACCCCGCGCCATCACCGAAGACCGGTGGTGGGACACCCTCGAACGGCGCGCCGGTGCACGCAGCACCGATGGCACCGAGGAAATCAGACGCTTGCGGGCCGATTTCTGCGACAAGTCAGAAGACACTTGGCCGGACCTCATCGACGCCCTTCTCCATCAGGGTATCCAAGCTGAATTAGAACCCCACACCGACCCATTGGCCCGGTGCGGCGCATTGTGCGGCAAAGGCCGCGAAGGCCGGACCGAAGTCAAGGTCTGTTGGCCCGACAGCCCCGCATGGCAAACAGGTCTGCGCCGAGGAGACGTCATCCGAAACCACACTGCAGAGGGCACTAAACTGTCCGTCACATGGCTCAGAGACGCCGTCCATGCTCATGAAAGTGTCCTCGCCATTCCCTCTGGAACTGGACACTTTGCACGGCCAAATTTGTCCAGCTTCCCGGGATGAGTCACCCCTGAGGGGCAATCAAAAACTTCCCGTCCGGATCACCCTCATTCAAAAGGTGGGTCCCAAGATGGGTTCAACACATAGGCCAACCTTCTGATTTGGAATGCACCGTTTACGGCATCCATGCATGCCTCTTATTCATGACGTCCACCTCCCCCTTCACAGGGAAAGAGGTCCACAACGTCCTTTGAATCATTCGTCACGGCCGCCTTTCATGGCGAAGGTGATGAGGTTCGCTCCCATTTCGAGGGCCCTGCGCCGCACGACTTCGGGGTCCCGGTGCACGGCGTAATCCTCCCAACCGTCTCCCAAATCGCATTCTACATCATAGTAGCAGACCAACTTGCCATCCAACAGAAGGCCGAAACCCTGCGCCACATCGCCATCGTGCTCGTGAACCTTTGGAGGACCATCTTCAAAATCAAACGCCGCGTGGTACACAGGATGTTCAAAGGGCAATTCCACCCAATCCAGATCTGGGAAGACCTTGCGCATCTCCTTTCGGACAAAGGCATCCATGCCGTAGTTGTCGCTGATGTGCAGAAACCCACCGGCCTCGAGCCAGGTCCTGAGGTTTCGGGCCTCCGACGGACTGAAGACCACATTGCCGTGCCCGGTCATATGAATGAAGGGGTAATTGAACAGCGCTGGAGAACCCACTTCTACATACGGCACCTCTTCATCGATGCGCGTACCGAGCTCATCGTTGCAGAAAGTGACGAGGTTGGGCACACTGGTTGGGTTGGAGTACCAATCGCCCCCGCCTTTGTACTGCATCACTGCAAGTTGAACCGACTGTGCTCTGACGAAAGTGGCACCAGAAAACACACCCAAAGCCAACGCCATGGAAAATAATTTGAACGCCGCGTAACCCTTTCCGCTTACGCAGCGTATTGTCCGTCCTCGAAAACCGAGTGCTTGCCCCATGTTGGCGAAGTTAATCCAAACCCCCTGCCCATTGGTAGAAGCCGCCGTTCAGGCCGACCGGTTTTATCTATCTTTGCGCACCTTGAAAAACACCTGAACCATGCAGAATAAGAGTGCCGTCTTAATCTTTACGGTGCTGCTCGCATTGGCCACCCTGTACACGTTGAGCTTCAACTACTTCTCAAGTCAGTTTGAGAAAGAAGCACAGCAACAGGGCGTCTACGAAGCAGAACAAATGCTCGCCGCGGGAACCATCTCCGAGGAGGCGTTCGATGCCACCGCCGCAGAGGAAGCCAAAACTTACCTCCGCGTCAAAGGTGATTCCGCCATTGTCCCCATTTTCGGGAAATCCTACAAGGATGCCAAAGAGCGTGAGCTCAACCTCGGACTCGACCTCCGCGGTGGCATGAGCGTGACCCTCGAGGTTTCCATCCCTGATTTGATCATCGCCTTGGCGGACTACAGCACGAACGAATCGTTCCGCAAGTCCATCTCCGATGCAAAAGCAGAGCGCAAAAATTCCAATGCGGATTTCGTGACGCTCTTCGGAGAATCTTGGGCAGCGAACGGATCTGCAGATGAACTCTGGCGCATCTTTTACAACATGGAGAGCCGAGACCTCTTCCCACAGAAGAGCACCGATGAACAAATCCTAGAGATTCTTCGCGCTGAATCAGAAACGGCCATCAACAACACAGAGAACATCATCCGCAAAAGGATTGACCAGCTCGGTGTTGCACAACCCAACGTCCAGAAGCTGTCCTTTAGCGGACGCATCTTGGTTGAGCTTCCAGGCATCGACGATCCTGCCCGTGCCAGAAAGCAACTCAAGTCTACCGCCAACCTCGAGTTCTGGGAGACTTGGTTCAATGATGAAATCGTCCAAAGGATCGCAGATGCAAATGTTGCTGCCGGTCGCTCACTGCGCCCTGACCTTTATGCCGAAGGCGCTCCAGCCGACAGCACACTCGACACAGAGTCTTTGAGGGCCAAGAACCCCCTGTTTGCCGTCATGCAGCCCAACCAGCAAGCCAAAACGAGCATTGTAGGTTTTGCTGTTGAGGCCGACACAGGAAAAGTGAACGACGTCCTCAAAATGCCAGAGGTACGCACTGCCCTCGGAACCGACCTCCGCTTGCTGTGGAGTGCGAAGACCGATGGAGGCGTCGCCACTCTGCACGCCATCCAAGACCAAAGCGGTCGCGGCAAGGCCAAGTTGGACGGCAAGAGCATTGTGGATGCTCGGGTAGGCTATGACGAAATAGGCGACATCGTTTGCAACATGACGATGAATGGAGAAGGGGCTTCCATCTGGGGCCAAATGACAAAAGCCGCCTCTGCAGACAACAACCGCGCAGTGGCTGTGGTCTTGGACAACCTGGTGTTCTCCGCTCCTAACGTCAACAGTGCCATTTTGAATGGCCGTTCACAAATCAGCTTCGGCACTGGCCAATCTGCGGAGCAGAAGCTCGTCGAGGCGGAGGACTTATCCAGCCTGCTCAAGGCCGGATCACTCCCTGCCCCTGCGCGCATCGTAGACGAAGTTTCTGTCGGACCACAGCTCGGTGAAGAAAACATCCGAGCCGGTCTGAGCTCTTTCATTTTTGCTCTGCTGGTGGTTTTGGTCTACATGATCTTCTACTACCGAGGAGCAGGTGTGGTCAGCAACATTGCTTTGATCGCCAACCTCTTCTTCTTGATTGGTGCACTGGCATCTTTGGGTGCGGCATTGACACTCCCTGGTATTGCGGGTATCGTGTTGACCATCGGTATGGCCGTGGACGCCAACGTGCTTATCTACGAGCGCGTTCGAGAAGAGCTGCGCGCAGGCAAGGGTCTTGCTGGCGCAGTGAAAGAAGGCTACAGCAAAGCTTACAGCGCCATCATCGACGCCAACATCACCACGTTGTTGACCGCCATCATTCTTTACAGCTTTGGTAGCGGCGCCATTCGAGGATTCGCCACCACTCTGATGGTCGGTATTTTCACATCGTTGTTCAGCGCCATCGTGCTCACGCGCCTGGTGTTCTATAGCCGGATGGAAAACAAGAAGGGCATGACCTTCTCTTCCAAGTTGACCGAGAACTGGTTTACCAATACAGCAGTTCCGTTTATTGCCCGACGCAAATTGGCGTACATCGCAAGCGCATTGGTCATCGCCGGAGGATTGGCCAGCTTGTCTACCAAAGGGCTCAACTACGGTGTAGAGTTCTCTGGTGGTACCACATTCGACGTTTCCTTCGAGGAGACTGTGGACGTTCAGCAAGTCCGGGATGCATTGAGCATCGCGTTTACTGAAGATGGTACACCCGGTAACCCATTGGTGCAGACCAAGGAGAATGACCGCCAAGTGCGCATCATGTCGAACTTCCTGATCGAAAGTGAGGCAGAAGACCAAGATGAGCGCATCCAGAATGCACTTGCCTCTGGACTGGGAACGCTGGGCATCGACTACACTGTAGACCGATACAATAAGGTCGACGGCACCATCAGCGATGATTTCCGCCGTGGCGCTACCAACGCAACCGTGTTTTCCTTGATTGTCATCTTCCTCTACATCTTCATCCGTTTCCGCAAGTGGCAATACGGATTGGGAGCACTGGTTGCCATGGTTCACGACGTACTCATTGTGCTTTCCTTGTTCAGCATCTTCTATGGGGTTCTGCCCTTTACGATGGAAATTGACCAAGCCTTCATTGCGGCGATTCTAACCGTAATTGGTTATTCAATCAACGACACGGTGGTTGTCTTTGACCGAATTCGGGAGTACTTCGCGCTTTACGGCAGCAAAAAGGACCGCAAAGAGGTTTTCAATCTTGCCTTGAACAGCACGCTAAGCCGCACCATTAATACCTCTTTGAGCACATTTGTGGTGTTGCTGACCATCTTCCTTTTCGGAGGAGACAACATCAAAGGCTTCATCTTTGCCCTCATGATTGGTGTGGTGGTTGGAACCTACAGTTCCATCTTCATCGCGACGCCAACTGTAGTGGATTTGAGCCGCGACAAAGCTTGATTTGAGCACGTCTTAACAGCGTCACGAAAAGCCCTGCCTTGTGCGGGGCTTTTCATTTTTGGACGATTTAATTTGTGAGCGGAGAGTATAACTAGATAAACAGCCCGCTGAACACGACTAAAGATGCACGGTTATACAGACTTCGGAGTAGTTTGCAAGTGCCAAATTCTGTACCGATGCGCGTCTTCATCGCTTCCATAGGCTTATGCCTACTCTCCCTCGGGTCATTCAATTCGACCTTATGGGCTCAATGTTCACCTGACACTGAGTCCCCAACCATCACGAACATGCCCAGCAACCTGGTCTTGAACGCTGATGTAGATGATTGCGGAGCTACCGCCACATGGGACATTCCCACAGCTACAGACAACTGTGAGCTGATGAGCTTTGTCGGCACGGCAGCTCCCGGAGGGTATTTCGCTGTGGGTACGACCATAGTGACGTACACTGCTATGGACACCTCGGGCAATCTGAATGCCCAGAGTTTTTCAGTCACGGTCATAGACGATCAGGACCCCTCCTTTGCCGCTCCAACACCAGACATCACCCAAGACGCTGATGCGGAAACTTGCAGCACCACGGTATTTTGGTCAAGTCCCAACCCAGTGGACAATTGTGGCATTGCCTCCACAACAAGCTCGCATTCATCTGGTGATTCTTTTGACTTTGGCTCAACCACAGTCACATACAATACGACAGATGTGAACGGCAGAACAGCCAGCTTCTCATTTACTGTGATGGTAAACGCAACAGACACAGACAGCGACGGCACCTGCGATGCAGAAGACACAGACGACGACAACGACGGCGTATTGGACGGTGACGACGACAACTCCACCGACCCCAATGTTTGCGAAGACAGTGACAATGACGGATGTGATGACTGCAGCATTGGCGTAGACGGTTTCGGACCATTGGCCGACAACACCCCCGCCAATGATGGCACGGACTCAGATGCAGATGGCATTTGCGATGCTGGGGACAACTGCCCCAATGACGCTGCAAAGACAGAGCCCGGCACCTGCGGGTGCGGCACACCCGACACCGATTCGGACAGTGACGGAACGCCAGACTGCAACGACAACTGCCCCAACGACATCAACAAAACTGAGCCAGGCACCTGCGGATGCGGCACACCCGACACAGATTCGGACAACGACGGAACGCCAGACTGCAACGACAGCTGCCCCAGCGACATCAACAAAACGGAGCCAGGCACTTGCGGGTGCGGCACACCCGACACCGACTCGGACAGTGACGGAACGCCAGACTGCAACGACAACTGTCCCAATGACATCAATAAGACGGAACCAGGCACTTGCGGGTGCGGCACACCCGACACCGATTCGGACACCGACGGAACCCCAGACTGCAACGATGCTTGTCCTAACGACATCAATAAAACGGCGCCAGGCTCCTGTGGATGCGGTGTAGCCGACATCGACACCGACAACGATGGAACATTGGATTGCCAGGATAACTGTCCAAACGACATCAACAAAACTGAGCCAGGCGCCTGTGGATGCGGCACACCCGACACCGATACGGACAGTGACGGAACGCCAGACTGCAACGATGCTTGTCCCAATGACATCAATAAAATAGCCGAAGGCGACTGCGGTTGTGGAAATGCAGAAACCGACACTGATGGCGACGGAACGCCAGACTGTATCGACAATTGCCCTAACGACATCAACAAAACGGAGCCAGGCGCCTGTGGCTGTGGAGTAGTCGGCACCGTGGATACTGATAACGACGGGACTCCGGACTGTAACGACAACTGTCCCAATGACGTCAATAAGACGGAGCCAGGCGACTGCGGTTGCGGCAATGCAGAAACAGATACGGATAGCGATGGAACGCCAGACTGCAACGACAACTGCCCCAACGACGTCAATAAAACGGAGCCAGGCGACTGCGGTTGCGGCACACCCGACACCGATTCGGACAGCGATGGAACTCCGGATTGCAACGACAACTGTCCAAACGACGTCAATAAGACGGAGCCAGGCACTTGCGGATGCGGCACACCCGACACCGATTCGGATAGCGACGGAACCCCAGACTGTAACGACAACTGTCCTAACGACATCAATAAAACGGTGCCCGGCATTTGCGGATGCGGCACACCCGACACCGACAGCGACAGCGACGGAACACCAGACTGCAACGACAACTGTCCA